>Ga0308165_1001281_pt1 | contig 36348 bp, 31 predicted proteins | sample PhyWR2_FD_201032 | JGI IMG/M metagenome (GOLD analysis project Ga0308165, IMG submission 201032) | Phyllosphere microbial communities from UC Gill Tract Community Farm, Albany, California, United States - DLSLW.R2 | ecosystem: Host-associated > Plants > Phyllosphere > Unclassified | place: USA...
ACGTGCGCACCGTCATGGGCGAGCCGGGCAAGGCCATGATGGGCACGGCCCGCGCCAGCGGCCCGGACCGCGCCCGCATCGCCGCCGAGCAGGCCGTGGCCTGCCCGCTGCTCGAAGGCATCGACCTGTCGGGCGCCAAGGGCGTGCTGGTGCTGATCTCGGCGGCCAAGGGCTCGCTCAAGCTCAATGAATCCAAGCTGGCCATGAACACCGTGCGCGCCTACGCCTCGCCCGATGCGCACGTCATCTACGGCACGGCCTACGACGACGAGCTCGAAGGGGACATCCGCGTGACCGTGGTGGCCACCGGCCTGAGCCGCCAGGGCGATGCCGCGCGCAGCAACGTTGCGCCGCTGCAGACGCTGCGCCCCGGCCAGAACCCTGCCCAGCCCGGCCTGAAGCAGCCCGACTACGGCAACATGGCCCGGCCCAGCGTGTGGGGCAGCAACCGCACCCAGGCCGCCGCCAAGATCGACGCGCTGTCCTCGGGCGGCATGGACGATTTCGAGATTCCCGCGTTCCTGCGCCGCCAGGCGGACTGAGCCGGGCAACGCCAGCCTTGGCGCGCTTGCGGCCTGCCCGGCAGTCCTCAAGCGCGGCCAAGCCAGGCTTTTGCACTCGCAGCCGCGCGGGCCTGCGGCGGCCTTGCGGCCGGGCCTTTGGCTGCCCGCGCCGAGTTTTGGCATCAAAGAGGCATCTTGCGCAGGCGTGCACTGCGCAGGCAGCTATTGATTTGATAGCAGTAAAGATGCACTGCCTTGAAAGCCAGAGTGATGCCGCCCCAGGCCTGTAAAAATTAAACTAGCGTCCATGCTCGCCCAAAGAACCCTCAAATCCCTCACCCGCGCCGTGGGCGTCGGGCTGCACAGCGGCCAGCGTGTCGAGCTGACGCTGCGGCCGGCGCCGCCGGACAGCGGCATCGTGTTCCGGCGCGTCGATCTGCCGCAGCCGGTGGACATCGTCATCTCGCCCGAGGCCGTCACCGACACCCGGCTGGCCTCGACGATCTCCAACGGCAGCGCCAAGGTGCATACCGTCGAGCACCTGATGTCGGCCTGCGCCGGGCTGGGGCTGGACAACCTGGTCATCGACATCACCGCCGAGGAGGTGCCGATCCTGGACGGCTCGGCCTCGTCGTTCGTGTTTTTGCTGCAGTCCGCCGGCATCGCGCTGCAGGCCGCGCCCAAGCGCTTCGTGCGCATCCTGGCACCGGTCGAGGTGCGCGAAGGCACGGGCGACAACGTGAAATGGGCGCGCTTGAGCCCCTACGAAGGCTACAAGCTGAGCTTTGAGATCGACTTCGACCATCCGGCGGTCGATTCGACCGGCCAGCGCGTCGAGTTCGACATGGGCAGCGGCGCCTACAGCCGCGACATCGCCCGGGCGCGCACCTTCGGCTTCACCAAGGACGTGGAAATGATGCGCGCCAACGGCCTGGCGCTGGGCGGCGGGCTGGACAACGCGATCGTCATGGACGACTACAAGGTGCTCAATGCCGAGGGGCTGCGCTACAACGACGAGTTCGTCAAGCACAAGATCCTGGACGCCATGGGCGACCTGTACCTGCTGGGCAAGCCGATGCTGGCGGCCTACAGCGCCTTTCGCTCGGGCCACGCCATGAACAACAAGCTGCTGCGCGCGCTGCTGGCCCATCCCGAGGCCTACGAGGTCGTCACGTTCGACGACGAGAAAATGGCGCCCCGGGGGTTCGCCACCCTGCCGCGCGCCTGGTAGGGCATTGCCCGGCGCGCCCCAGGAGGTCCGGACATGTTGCTGTTTCGCTGGATGCTGCTGCTGGCGCTGCTCAGCGCGCTGGTGTGCTTTATCTTCTACGTCGGCACCGGGCAGGAGCGTTTCAGGCGCTACGGCTGGGTGGTGCTCAAGTGGGCCCTGATCGCCGCCTTCGGCTTTTTCGGCGTGCTGATCCTGGAGCGGATGGCGTAGCGGCTGCTTGCCGCCGATGAGCTGCCGATGAGCCGCAGGTCAGCGGCTGCGCCCGGCGCGGTAGTGGCTGCTCATCTTGCCGCTGGCCTCGCTGGCCTGCGCCAGGCGCGCCATGGCCGCGCCCACATGCGCATGCGTGATCGCCAGCCCGAGCGCGTCGGCGGCATCCTTGCCCGGCAGCGATGGCAGCTTCAAGAGGCGCATGACCATTTCCTGCACCTCGGCCTTGCCCGCCTTGCCGTAGCCGGCGACGGCTTTTTTCATCTGCAGCGCGGTGTATTCGGCCACCGGCAGGTCGCTGGAGACCAGCGACGCAATGCACGCGCCGCGCGCCTGCCCGAGCAGGAGCGTGGCCTTTGGGTTGACGTTGACGAAGACGATCTCGACCGAGGCGGCTTCGGGCTGGTAGCGCTGCACGACCTCGCGCACGCCGTCGAACAGCACCTTCAGCCGTCCCGGCAGGTCGCCCTTGTCCAGGTGCGCGGTCTTGATGGTGCCGCTGGCCACATAGCGCAGCGCGCCGCCGTCCATGTCCACCACGCCAAAGCCGGTAATGAACAGGCCCGGATCGATTCCCAGAATATGCATGTGCTATGAATTTGGTAGCTGCATGCGCAGGCACAGATTGCGCTGCGGCATGAAATGATGTTTAAAAGAGCGCCCGGCGGCTGCCCGCCAGGCATGGACGCCGCTCGCGCTGGCTGCGCCGGTCATGGCGGCTCGACGCTGCCCATGCGCGCGGCGATGGTGCGGGCGCGCGCGGCCAGGTAGCCCGAGCCGGTGTGGGTTTCGAAGTACCGCGGCCGGGGCAGCATCACCGCCAGCCGGGCGGCCTCGATGGCGCTCAGGCGCGCGGCGCTCTTGCGGTAGTAGTGCTGCGCGGCGGCTTCGGCGCCAAACACGCCTTCACCCCATTCGACGTTGTTCAGGTAGATCTCCAGGATGCGCTGCTTGCTCAGCAGCGCTTCGAGCATCAAGGCCAGCACCAGTTCCTGGGCCTTGCGCGCCAGCGTGCGTTCGCCCGAGAGGAACAGGTTCTTGGCCAGCTGCTGCGTGATGGTCGAGCCGCCGAAAATTTTGGGCGGCTTGGCGGCAGGGGCTTTCGATGGGCTGGCGGCCAGCCGGCTGCCCGATTGCGCGGCGCGCGCCTCGGCCTGGGCGTTTTTCTCCCAGGCCTTTTCCAGCGCGTCCATGTCCACGCCCTCGTGCATGGTGAAGCTGGCATCTTCGGAGGCGATGACGGCGCGCTTGAGCTGGTCCGACAGCTGCGCGTACGGCACCCATTGCTGGCGCCAGGGCAGCGCGCCTCTGGTGCGCACGATGTTCCAGGCCTGCGAGCGTTCGAAGGCCGTCGATTCGGGATTGACCACCCGCATCAGCGCGATGCGGCCGGCAAAATAAAGCTGCAGCGCCAGGCCGGCCAGCAGGGCCAGCGCCAGCAGGCGCCACAGGGCCTTCATGCCAGCTGCGCCCGCAATTCCTGCAGCACCTGCGCGGCCGGCGGGCGCACGCCGCGCCACAGGGCGAACGACTCGGCCGCCTGCTCGACCAGCATCCCCAGGCCGTCGCGCGGGCGGGCGCCGTGCGCGCGTGCCCAGGCCAGAAAGCCCTCGGCGGCCGGGCCGTACATCATGTCGTAGGCCAGCGCGCCGGGCTTGAGCGCGCTGGCGGCCACCGGCACGCCCCCGCCCGACAGGCTGCTGGCGCTGGCATTGATGACGACATCGAAATTGCCCGCAAGCCCTTGCAGATCCTGCACTTGCAGCTCTGTTTTTTGTAGCGCCTGCTGCAGCGAGGCATGCGCCCGGTGGCGCGCCGCCAGCGCCTCGGCCTTGGCCTGGGTGCGGTTGACCAGAACCAGCCGGCGCGGCGCGGCCAGCAAGAGCGGGCCGAGCACGCCCGCGCCCGCGCCGCCCGCGCCCACCAGCAGCACGTCGCGCCCGGCCAGCGCCACGCCGGCGTTGACCTGGATGTCGTGCACCAGCCCGACGCCATCGGTGTTGTCGGCATGGATGGCGCTGCCGTCGATCTTCAGCGTGTTCACCGCCTGCGCCAGCTGCGCCCGGTCGCTGCGGCTGTGGGCGGCCTGGAACGCCTCGAACTTGAACGGCACGGTGACGTTGCAGCCGCGCACGCCGCTGGCCGCGAGCCGCGCCAGCGCGCCGGCAAATCCGTCCAGCGGCACCAGCAGGCGCTGGTAGTCCAGCTGCTCGCCGGTCAGCTCGGCAAAGCGCGCATGAATCTGCGGCGACCGGCTGTGGCCAATCGGGTTGCCCAGCACAAAATAAGTGTCCATCGCGGCGTGCTCGCTGCTCATTGAAGTGGCTTTCATCGGTTAAAAATTAATGTCCTGCAGGCCGGGTGGCATTGTGGGCCGGGCTGTCAGCGGCTGTGCAGCCGGGTCTCCAGGCCGCCCTCCTGGCCGAAATTGAAGCTCGACACCACCACGACCTGCTCGGCCTTGGCGCGCATGGCCGGGCTGAACGGCTCGAACGGGCCGGCGCCCTGCACCAGGTTTTGCGCCCAGCGGTCCAGCGCCGGGTTGCCCGAGGTTTGCACCACCTCGGTGGCCAGCACGCTGCCGTCAAAGCCGACGGTCATCGTCATGGTGAGTTCGCCGTAGAGCTTCTTGCCGCCCAGCTGCGGGAAATGCTGCGTGCCTTTCTTCTCGATCCTGCGGCGCATCGCATCGTAATACACCGCATACACCTCCTCGCGCGTGGCCGGGCTGACGTAGCGCTTGGCCGGCTTGGCGCTGTCCTGGTTGATCTGCTTTTCAATCTCGGCCAGCAGGTTGATGAGCTGCTGGCGGCGCTGCTCCTGCTCGGTCTGCGCGCGCTGGCTGGAAGGCGCGTTCGGGTCGGGCGGGGGCAGGGCGGCGAGCTCCTTTTGCGCCTGCAGCAGCAGCTGGGCCTGCTGCTCCCGGTTTGCCTGGACGCGGCGGCGCTCCCTTTCGTCCTCTTCCTGCGCATCGCCCAGCTTGACCTCGGCCGAGGGCGGCAGCGGCGAGGTGGCGCGGCCTTCGTCCAGCGCGCCGCCGCCGGCCAGCGACGCCTGCGCGATGGCCTGGGCCTGCTCGGGCGGCGGTTCGCTGGATTTGGCATTGACCAGGATGACTTCGAGCGGCGTGTCCTGGAAGACGCGGTCAAAGCGCTGCGGATCGGCAAGGCGCACCGCCAGCAGCGCGCCATGCACGGCCAGCGAGATGCCCAGGGCAATGTGCAGGGTGCTGGGAGGTTTCACAACGGGCGACTCGGCAGGTGAACGGGAAAGGAAAAGTGCAAAGGATCTGCGGGAGAGCTTCAGGCAAGGCTGCCGGCAGGCTTGGCAGATGGTAAATGGCAGGAAGCAGGCCGCTTGGGCGGCGCGCTTCCCGCCGGGCGGCGGCGGCAGGCGCTCAGTCGGCGGCGGCAGGCGCCGGTTCGCTGGCCGCCTCCGGTTCGCCCAGGTCCACGGCGATCGAGATCGGGCCGGCGGCCAGTTCCTCCTCGCCGTCCTCGCCCTCGTCGGCGGGCAGGGCGGCGGCATCGGGCGCCTCGGTGTCCAGCCGCTCGACGACGGTGCCGAAGACGTCCAGCGTGATCTCGTCGATCTCGCCGATCTTCACGCGCACCCGTGCACCGCGCGGCAGGCCCTGCGCGCCCATGGCGCCCAGCACCAGCGGCAGCGTGTCGGCGCGCACCAGGTTGTCCTTGAAGCTGGTCGCCGTCAGTTCGGTGATGCCGTTTTGCTCCAGGTATTTCAGCGTCCAGTAGCGCTCGATGCCCGACTGGAAGGCGTTGTAGGCGCTGTAGGCGGCGTCAAAGCACGAAATCACCGAGAACAGGTCCGCATCCTTGGGCTTGAAGGGCGCGGCCAGCGCGGCAGTGCGGCCGTGTTTGGTGACGGCGATGATCTGCCACTGATTCACCAGGTCGGTGTAGCGGCGCAGCGGCGAGGTGGCCCAGACATAGCTTTTCACGCCCATGCCGGCGTGCGGCAGCGCCTTGGTGCCCATGCGCACCTTCACGCCCGGCGCCATGCTGGCCTGGCTGCGGTATATGCCGGGCACGCCATATTCGGCCAGCCACTGGCCCCAGGTGCTGTTGGCCAGGATCATCGCCTCGGCGACGATCAAATCGAGCGGCGAGCCGCGCTGGCGCGTGCTGATGGTGACCCGCTCGTCGCCCTGCGGCTCGGTGCCTGAAACGTTGTCGAGCTTGAAGTTGTAGTCGGGCCGGTTGAAGTTCTCGGGCTTGCCGCGCGCGATCTCGCGCTGGCCCTTCAGGTGGCGGGCGAGGCGGTGCAAAAAGGTCATTTCCACGCCCCATTGCACATCGACCGGCGCCGCAGCCTGCGCGGCCTCGAAGAACGCTTCGGTGAAGGGCGTGTCCGGCGCGTCGTGGCGCAGGTTGCTGGCAATGCGGACCTGCTCCAGCCGGGTCGCGGTCGCGGTGACCTCCAGCGTTTCCTCACTGAGCGTGACGTAGAGCGACAGGGCCGGGCAGTCGCGCCCTTCCTGCAGCGTGTAGGCCTGCACCACGTCGTCGGGCAGCATGGTCAGCTTGTGGCCGGGCATGTAGACGGTGGACATGCGCGCGCGGCCCACGGCGTCGATGGCACTGCCCGGCAGCACGGCCAGGCCGGGCGCGGCGATGTGGATGCCCAGCGTGACGGTGCCGCTGCCCAGCCCCTGCACCGACAGCGCGTCGTCGATCTCGGTGGTGCTGGAGTCGTCGATGGAAAACGCGCGCACGCCTTCGGCCAGCGGCAGCGCGTCCTTGACCGGCGGCGCCTGCAGCTCGGGAAAGCGCGTGCCCTTGGGGAAGTTCTCGAACAGAAAGCGCTGCCAGTGGAACTGGTAGGGCGAGGCGATGGCGCCGGCCTTTTGCAGCAGCGCCAGCGGCGCGGTGTGCGTGGCGCGCGCGGCATCGACCACCGCCTTGTATTCGGCGCTGTTCTTGTCGGGCTTGAAGAGAATCTTGTAAAGCTGCTCGCGGATCGGCGCCGGGCACTCGCCGCGCCCGAGCTCGTCGGCCCATTGGGCGATCTGCGCCGTGACCTGCTTTTTCTTCTCGATGGCGCTAAGGGCCTGCTGCAGGATTTCGGGCGGCGCCTTCTTGAAGCGGCCCTTGCCGGCGCGGCGGAAGTAGTGCGGCGCGTCGTAAAGGCGGAACAGCGCGGCGGCCTGCTGCTCGGGCGAAGCGGGCCTGGACGCGTCGGCGCTGAAATACTCGCGCGCCAGGTCGGCAAAGCCGAACTCCTCGTCGCTGGCGAATTCCCACGCCAGGTCCAGGTCGATGTCCTCGACCAGCTTTTGCCCGGCGGCGATGAACTCGGCGGGCGCGGGTTTCTCGAACTTCAGCAGGGCGTTGGCTGCCTTGACCTTGACGCGCTTGCCCGAGTCAAGCTCGACCTGCAGCGAGCTGTCGGCTTCCGACAGGATGCGGCCGGCCAGAAACTTGCCGGTTTCTTCAAACAATACAAACACAACGGAATCCTTTGGCCTGGGCGATGCAGCGGTGGTGTGCATCGCAGATGCATGGGTGATGAATGGGGCAGGGCCCGCGCAGGGCCCATGGCTAGAGTGTAGTCAAGCCGCTTTCACGGGCTGCCGGCCGGCGCGGCTTCTTTCAGGCCAGGCGCAGGAAATCCAGGATCAGCGGCAGGTGCGCGTCGAAGTCGCTCAGCGCGTGGTCGCCGCCTTCGAGCACGCACTGCCGGGCGCCGGCGTAGCGCGCGGCCATCTCGCGCCAGTCGAGCACCTCGTCGCCCTTGGCAATGACGGCCAGGTAGTTGGCAGGGTTCTTCAGCGGCCCGGCGTGCAGCGCGCGCAGCTCATCGACGAAGCGCGCCTCGAAGAAAAAGCGCTCCTCGGGGTTGTGCCAGGCGGCCTGCTCGCCGATGTACTTTTGCAGGTCGCGCGCCGGATCGACCGCCGGGTTCAGCAGCACTGCCTTGCAGCCGCAGCGTTCGGCGACGGCCGTGGCGTAAAAGCCGCCCAGCGAGGAGCCGACCACCGCCATGGTCTCGCGCGGCCAGCCGGCCACGCCCTGGGTCAGCAGCGCCATCGCCTCGGCGGGCGAGGGCGGCAGCTGCGGACACCACCAGGTCACCCCCGGGTGCCGGCGGGCGACCAGCGCGGCCATTTTTTTCGCCTTGGCGGAGTCGGGTGAGGAGCGAAAGCCGTGCAGGTAGAGCAGGTGCGTGGTGGTCATGGCGCCATCGTAAGCGCAGTCCGGCCCGCCTGGCCGCCGGCTGCGCGCAGGGATCGGCAATTGATGATAAAAAAGCCAGAATGCGCAGGCTGGTTGTGCGCGGGTAGCTATGCTTTCAATAGCAAAAAAGCCACGCGCAGAGACCTTTGGGCGCACGGGCCGCAGGGGCGCTGGCCGATAATTGCGCCCATGTCCGCCGTTTTCGACCAACCTTCCCTGTACAAGCGAACCCTGCCCCTGCTGCAGGGTTTTGATGGCTTGCTCGCCTTTGCCGTGTTCCTGCTGGCCTGCGCCGGGCTGCTCATCATGTATTCGTCGGGTTACGACCACGGCACGCGCTTTGCCGACCACGGCCGCAACATGCTGATTGCCGGCGCCATCATGTTCGCCGTGGCGCAGGTGCCGCCGCAAAAGCTGATGCGCTTTGCCGTGCCGCTGTACGTGGCCGGCGTGACGCTGCTGGTGGCGGTGCTGCTGTTCGGCATCACCAAGAAGGGCGCGCGGCGCTGGCTCAACGTCGGCGTGGTGATCCAGCCCAGCGAGATTTTGAAGATCGCCATGCCGCTGATGCTCGCCTGGTGGTTCCAAAAGCGCGAAGGCCAGCTGCGCCCGCTGGACTTCGTGGCCGCGCTGGGGCTCCTGGCGCTGCCGGTGGGCCTGATCATGAAGCAGCCCGACCTGGGCACGTCGCTCCTGGTGCTGGCCGCCGGCCTGGCGGTGATCTTCTTTGCCGGCCTGAACTGGAAGCTGATCGCCCCGCCGGTGCTGCTCGCGCTGGTGGGCATTTTCCTCATCGTCTGGTACGAGCCGCAGCTGTGCGCCGACGGCATGCGCTGGCCGGTGCTGCACGACTACCAGCAGCAGCGCATCTGCACGCTGCTCGATCCGTCGCGCGACCCGCTGGGCAAGGGCTTTCACATCATCCAGGGCATGATCGCCATCGGCTCGGGCGGCGTGTTCGGCAAGGGCTTCATGAACGGCACGCAGACGCACCTCGAATTCATCCCCGAGCGCACCACCGACTTCATCTTTGCCGCCTTTTCCGAGGAGTTCGGCCTGGTGGGCAACCTGCTGCTGATTTGCGGCTTTCTGTTCCTGATCTTTCGCGGGCTGGCCATTGCGATGGATGCGCCCACGCTGTTCACGCGGCTGCTGGCCGGCGCGCTGACGATGATTTTTTTCACCTACGCCTTCGTCAACATGGGCATGGTCAGCGGCATCCTGCCCGTGGTCGGCGTGCCGCTGCCCTTCATCAGCTACGGCGGCACGGCCATGGTGACGCTGGGCCTGGCCATCGGCATGCTGATGTCCATTGCCAAGGCCAAGCGGCTGGTGCAGACCTAGCCCCCACGGGCAACGCCGCCGGGTGACACTGCCTACAATTGAACGCATGACCTCACTCAACTCCGCCGCCGCCTCCGTTCGCCAAACCAATGTCTCCGGGCGTCCGCCGGCCCGGCCCAGCAAGGACTCGACCGCCGGGCGGCTGGACATCGCGCAAAAGCTGCTGCTCGCGCCGTTTGGCCTGGACGAGGCGGCGCTGCGCCGGGCGCTGGGCGAGATCACTTCCCACGGCGTCGATGACGCCGACCTGTATTTCCAGTACACCCGCAGCGAAGGCTGGAGCCTGGAGGAGGGCATCGTCAAGACCGGCTCCTTCAGCATTGGCCAGGGCGTGGGCGTGCGCGCGGTGAGCGGCGAGAAAACCGCGTTTGCCTATTCCGACGACATCTCCGAGGCTTCGCTGCTGGACGCGGCGCGCACCGTGCGCAGCATCTCGGCCGCCGCGCAGAGCGCCCGCGTGAAGGCGCCGGCGCGCAAGGTGGCGCCCAGCCGCTCGCTCTACCGCGACCTGGACCCGATTGCCACGCTGGACAGCACGGCCAAGGTCGAGCTGCTGGGCAAGGTAGAGCAGCTCGCCAAGGCCAAGGATCCGCGCATCGTGCAGGTCATGGCCGGCCTGGCCAGCGAGTACGACGTGGTGATGGTCGCGCGCGCCGACGGCACGCTGGCCGCCGACGTGCGGCCGCTGGTGCGCCTGAGCGTGACGGTCATCGCCGAGCAAAAGGGCCGGCGCGAGGTCGGCTCGGGCGGCGGCGGCGGGCGTTTTGGCCTGGCGTATTTCGACGACACGCAAATTGGCGAGTATGTCGATGCCGCCGTGGCGGCCGCGCTGACCAACCTGGACGCGCGTCCCGCGCCAGCCGGCCAGATGACGGTCGTGCTGGGTTCGGGCTGGCCCGGCATCCTGCTGCACGAGGCTATCGGCCACGGGCTGGAAGGCGATTTCAACCGCAAGGGCTCCAGCGCGTTTTCGGGCCGCATCGGCGAGCGCGTGGCCGCCAAGGGCGTGACGGTGCTCGACGACGGCACGATTGCCGACCGCCGGGGCTCGCTCAACATCGACGACGAGGGCAACGTCAGCCAGCGCAACGTGCTGATCGAGGATGGCATCTTGAAGGGCTACATCCAGGATTCGATGAATGCGCGGCTGATGAACGTCAAGCCCACCGGCAACGGCCGGCGCGAAAGCTACGCCCATGTGCCGATGCCGCGCATGACCAACACCTACATGCTGGGCGGCGACCGCGAGCCCGAGGAAATTGTCGCCAGCATCAAGAAGGGGCTGTATGCCAGCAACTTCGGCGGCGGGCAGGTGGACATCACCTCGGGCAAGTTCGTGTTCTCCGCCAGCGAAGCCTACTGGGTGGAAAACGGCAAGATCCTGTATCCCGTGAAAGGCGCCACCATCGTCGGCAACGGCCCGGACGCGCTGACCCGCGTCACCATGATCGGCAACGACATGCGCCTGGACAGCGGCGTGGGCACCTGCGGCAAGGAAGGCCAGAGCGTGCCGGTCGGCGTCGGCCAGCCGACGCTGCGCATCGACGGCCTGACCGTGGGCGGCACCGCCTGAGGCAGGGCGCAGGCAAGCCGGAAATTTTTGGGCTTGTGCTACATTTCAGCCCATGAATTCCGTGGCATTTTCCTTTGCTTACTTTTGGTTCTCAAGCGCCTTCGGCGGTAGAGAGACTTTTGCGTAGGCACCAGAAAGCGCAACGAATCTCCAGAAACCGCCGGCCACCCGGCGGTTTTTTTTTGCCCGTTTCCCTTTTGATGCTTTCCCCTGATCCCGTGAACTGCCCTGAACCTGTCTGAAATTTCAACCCAAGGAAAACTGCGATGAATGCCAAAGCCCACTCCGCCAGCGCCAGCTGGCATGCGGATGTCGAAAAAACCAGCGAAACCGACGACAAACGCATCAAGGACATCACCGTGCTGCCTCCGCCCGAGCATCTCATCCGCTTTTTCCCGATCAACGGCACGGCCGTCGAGTCGCTGATCACCCAGACGCGCCAGACCATCCACAACATCATGGCTGGCACCGACGACCGGCTGCTGGTGGTCATCGGCCCGTGCTCGATCCACGACCCGATGGCTGCGCTCGACTATGCCCGGCGCCTGGCCGAGCAGCGCAAGAAATACGCCGGCACGCTGGAGATCGTCATGCGCGTGTACTTTGAAAAGCCGCGCACCACGGTGGGCTGGAAGGGCCTGATCAACGACCCGTACCTCGATGAAACCTTCCGCATCGACGAGGGCCTGCGCATCGCCCGCCAGTTGCTGATCGACATCAACCGGCTGGACGTGCCGGCCGGCAGCGAGTTCCTGGACGTGATCTCGCCGCAGTACATCGGCGACCTGATTTCCTGGGGCGCCATTGGCGCGCGCACCACCGAAAGCCAGGTGCACCGCGAACTGGCCTCGGGCCTGTCGGCGCCGATCGGCTTCAAGAACGGCACCGACGGCAACATCCGCATCGCCACCGACGCCATCCAGTCGGCCGGCCGGGGCCACCATTTCCTGTCGGTGCACAAGAACGGCCAGGTGGCGATTGTCGATACCGCCGGCAACCCGGACTGCCACGTCATCCTGCGCGGCGGCAAAACGCCCAACTACGATGCGGCCAGCGTTCAGGCTGCCTGCACGGCGCTCACGGCGGCCGACCTGCCGGCCACGCTGATGGTCGATTGCAGCCATGCCAACAGTTCCAAGCAGCATGAAAAGCAGATGGACGTGGCGCGCGAGATTGCCTCCCAGGTCGCTGCCGGCTCGCACCAGGTGTTCGGCCTGATGGTCGAGAGCCACCTGAGCGCGGGCGCGCAGAAATTCACCGCCGGCAAGGATGACGTCAAATCGCTCGAATACGGCCAGAGCATCACCGATGCCTGCCTGGGCTGGGATGATTCGCTGCGCCTGCTGGCGTCGTTGTCGGAGGCCGTGCAGGCACGGCGCGCGCGCGCGCAATAAGGCGAGCCGCGCATGCGCGGCGTCAAAGGGCGTGCCGTGCGCGATTGCGGGCGGCTGGGTCCGATGCCAGAATCCAGCATCCCTTTTTTTCAGGAAAACCCCATGCGTAGCGAAGTCAGCGTCACCTTCAGGAACCAGCCCGCCGTGCAGATCGACCTGCACGAGCTTCCGCCCATGCCCACCGAGGCGGCCCGCCTCTGGCTGGACGAGCAGTTCACGCAGATGGGCTGCGAGCCGCTGCGGCCCACCGGCAAGCTGCTGACCGCCGACAAGGTGGTGGTGGTGGCCGAGGCGGCCGGCACGGACAGGTTTGCCGACGCGGCGTGGGCGCAGTCCTTCGCCCGCGCGGCCAGCGCCGCGCTGGGCCGGCCGATGGTGCACATCGACGTGGCGGCGCTGAGCATCAGCTATTGAGGCCGGGCGCAGGCTGCGCGCGCTGTTCTTCAATTTTTGCGCCTTTGGATGCCGGCGCCATGAAAATCCCGAAACCAAGATCAACACCAAAGCCCCGCCCGGGCGCTGATGCATTTCCCGGCACGGATGTTCCGGCGGCGCCCGGCGCTGGCGGCATCGCCCTGCGCGCGGGCGGTGTCCAGGCGCAGCCCCTTTCCGCGGGGCAAAAGCGCTTCAACCAGCTGCTGCAGCGCATTGACAAGCTCAAGGCGCAGATTGCCGACACCCAGGCGCTGGCCGATACCTACCGCCCGCTCTACGCCAGCACGCTGGCGCCGCTGCAAGCGCAGCACCGCGCGGCCATGCGCCGCATGGCGCTGCAGCTGGACGAGCGGCTGGGGCGCAAGGGCCTGACACCGGCGCAAAAAAACGCGCTGGCCGACATCGTCTGCGCACTGTCCGGGGAACTGGCCGCCGCCGGCGACGCCGACATGGCCGCGCTGCACGACAGGCACAGCGCGCAAAGCCTGCGCGCGCTGCAAGAGCAGGAGGCGGCAGGCCTGCGCGCCATGATGAAAGACGTGCTGGGCGAGCGGCTCGATGTCGATCTGGAAGATGAATCGCTGGACCCGCAGGTCCGGCTCGAAGCCATGATGCGCGCCGCCAGGGAACACCAGGCGCATCAGGAGGAAGAGGCGCAGCGTCGCCAGGCCGCCAGGGCGCGAAAAAGATCGCCCGGCGCCGCCCAGGCCAGGGCCGTGCGGCAGCAGGAAGACGCCCGTGCCATGTTGCGCCAGGTGTACCGCCAGCTGGCCAGCGCGCTGCATCCCGACCGCGAGCCGGACCCAGCCGAGCGCCAGCGCAAAACCGCCCTGATGAGCCAGGCCAACGCGGCCTACGGGCAGCAGGATCTGGTGACGCTGCTGCACATCCAGCAGCGCATCGGGCAGCTGGCGCCGGGCGCGGCCTGCGAAATGCCGGAGGCCAGGATTGCCGCCATGACCACCTTGCTCAAGCAGCAGGCCGCCGAGCTGGAAGGCGAGATGCTTGGCCGCCAGGAACAGCTTCGGCAGGCCTTCAATCTGGATTTTTACCAGCAACCCACCGACGCCAGCCTGAGGCAGCGCCTGGCGCTGGAGGCCCAGGACATGCGGGACGCTCTGGCGCAGATGGAAGAAGACCTGCTGATGGTGCGGGACGACGCGGGCCTCAAGCGCTGGCTGAAGCTCCAGAAGCAACTGGCCCGGCAGGTCGATTTCTTCTGACGGACGCAAGGACGCGCACTCGCGCCGGCCGGCAACGAACTTTCAGGCATCAAAAAAGCCCCTGGCGCAGGCTGCATATGCGCAAGCAGCTATATTTTTAATAGCGGCATCCGGCCTGCCGCCCGGTCAGCTCAAGCCGCCTGCGCCTGCAGCGCGGCCAGCAGCCGGGCGTGGATGCCGCCAAAGCCGCCGTTGCTCATGCACAGCAGATGGTCGCCGGGCCGCACAGCCGCGCTGACCTGCGCCAGCAACTGCGCCAGGTCGTCCGCCACCTGCGCGCGCTCGCCCAGCGGCGCCAGCGCGGCCCGCGCATCCCAGTCCAGCCCGCCGGCATGGCAGAACGACAGGCTGGCCTGCGCCAGGCTGGCCGGCAGCTGCGCCGTCATGGCGCCCAGCTTCATGGTGTTGCTGCGCGGCTCGAAAATCGCCAGGATGCGCTGCTCGGTGTTGCCCGCCGCGTCGAGCTGGCGGCGCAGGCCATCGACGGTGGTGTGAATGGCCGTCGGATGGTGGGCGAAATCGTCATAAACCGTGATGTCGCCGCCATTGCGGCAATGCACCACGCCGCGCACTTCCATGCGGCGCTTGACGTTTTCAAAGCCCGCCAGCGCCTGGGCCGCCAGCGCGGGCGCCACGCCCAGATGCTCGGCGGCCGCGATGGCGGCCAGCGCGTTGCGCTGGTTGTGCAGGCCGCTCACGCGCCATTGCACCCGCGCCACCGCCTGGCCCGCCTTGAGCACCTGGAAATCGTCCGGCTCGCCCTGCGCGCTGAAACCCCCGTTCGCGGCCGCGCCGTCGCCGAAGGGCACCTGCTCGCTCCAGCAGCCCTGGGCCAGCACGCGCTGCAGGCTGGCCTCGGTGGCGTTGACGACCACGCGGCCCTGCGACGGCACGGTGCGGATCAGGTGGTGGAACTGCCGCTCGATGGCCGCCAGGTCGTCGAAGATGTCGGCATGGTCGAATTCGAGGTTGTTCAGCACCGCCGTGCGCGGGCGGTAGTGCACGAACTTGCTGCGTTTGTCGAAAAACGCCGTGTCGTATTCGTCGGCCTCGATGACGAAGGCATTGCCCGCGCCCAGCCGCGCCGAGACGCCGAAGTTCAGCGGGACGCCGCCGATCAGGAAGCCCGGCTGCAGCCCGGCGCATTCCAGAATCCAGGCCAGCATGGCGGTGGTCGTCGTCTTGCCGTGCGTGCCGGCCACGGCCAGCACATGGCGCGGCCCGGTGGCGTGGTGCGTCGGATGGTGCAGCACGTGGCCCGAGAGCCACTGCGGCCCGCTGGTGTAGGGCTGGCCGCTGTTCAAGATCGCCTCCATCAGTGGATAGCGCGGGCTGCCATCGGGCAAAAGCGCGCGCGAGACCACGTTGCCGATCACGAACACGTCGGGCGCCAGCGCCATCTGGTCGGCCCCGTAGCCTTCGATCAGCTCGATGCCCAGGCCGCGCAATTGGTCGCTCATCGGTGGATAGACGCCGGTGTCGCAGCCGGTGACCTTGTGCCCCGCCTCGCGCGCTAGCGCGGCCAGGCCGCCCATGAAAGTGCCGCAGATTCCCAGAATATGTATGTGCATCGGCCGTATTTTAGGGATGCCGCTGGCATGGTCCAGTTTTACATGCAAAAAAGCTGGTTTGCGCAGTCTGCGCATGGGCTTGTTGCTACATATTTCATAGCGATAAGGGCTTTCCCCGCAGCGCAATGAACTTTGGCGGCGGGCGCGGCCCCAATGGGGGCAAAATAGCCCGGAGCGCGCTTGGCGCCGATCTTCAACCCTTGACGACCTGGCTGCTGGCCTGGCGCCGACCGACATGAACGTGCACAACCTCAAATCCGAAATTGCCGCCACCGCCGCCGCGCTGGTGGTCGAAGAAGGGCTCGAATACGGCCCGGCCAAGCGCCGCGCCCTCAAGCAGCTGGGCCTGCCGGCGCGCACCGCCTTGCCCGACAACGACGAGCTCGAAGACGCGGTGCGCGAGTACATCGCGGTGTTTTGCGCCGACACCCAGCCGGCCGAGCTGGCCGCGCTGCGCGCGTTGGCGCTGGTGTGGATGCAGCGCCTGGCCGCCTTTCGGCCCCACCTGGCCGGCGCCGTCTGGCACGGCACGGCCACGCGCCTGTCCGATATCTACATCCAGCTGTTTTGCGACGATCCGAAGTCGGCGGAAATTGCGCTGATCGAGCACAACGTGGACTATACGCCGCGCACCGTGACGGGCTTCAACGGCGCCAGCGTCGAGGCGCTTTCGCTGAGCAGCGTGTGCAAGGCGCTGCAGGAAAACATCGGCGTGCACCTGCTGGTCCATGACCACGACGACCTGCGCGGCGCCCTGCGGCCAGACGCCAAAGGCCGCACGCCGCGCGGCGATTTGGCGGCCGTGCAAAAATTGCTCTCCGTCCCTTCTGGAGCTTGAGATTGAATCGCAGACACATGCTGTATGGCGGCGCTGCCGCCGCAGCGGCCCTGGCTGGCGCCGGCGCGGCCTGGTGGAAATTGCAGCCGCACGATGCAGCGCCCGAAGTGCCGCTCAAGGCGGCGCAAGACTTCTGGAGCATGAGCTTTGACAGCCCGGACGGCAAGCCCGTGCCCATGGCCGGCTTTCGCGGCAAGCTGCTGCTGGTCAATTTCTGGGCCACCTGGTGCCCGCCCTGCATCGAAGAACTGCCGCTGCTGGATTTTTTCTACCAGGAAAACAAGGACAAGAACCTGCAGGTCGTCGGCCTGGCGATCGACCAGCCCAGTGCAGTGCGCACCTGGCTGCAGACCCGGCCGCTGAATTTTCCGGTCGGCATGGCCGGACTCGCGGGCACCGAGCTGAGCAAGTCGCTGGGCAACCGCACCGGCAGCCTGCCGTTCACCGTGGTGTTCGGCACCTCCGGCCAGCTGCTGCACCGCAAGATTGGCAAGGTGCTGCCTGAAGATCTGGTGCAGTGGACGCAGCTGAGCTGAATTGAGCCGGCCAGGGCAGGGCGGCAAAAACCTGGCGGCCAGGCCTTGAAGCATTGTCCGGACGCGATGGCCTTGGCGGAGCTTGGTGGCGCAGGGAAATGCGCCAAATGCAGGCCGCGCCAAGCCAAGGGTTTACCTATATACACCTTGAGGTACACTTTGCTTTTTGAATCAGGCAAGCGTGCGTTTCTGCTTAATCATCGGCAGATAGGCGCCGTAAGCCGTAATAACCTCGAATAAACGAAAAAAGAGTGGAGATTGCTGCACTCTTTTTTGGCGCGTTCAACCCGTGCGTCCCGACAGCGCATGCCAGTTTCCCCTTCGTTGGAAAGAATCTATGGATCTAAGAAAACTCAAAACCCTGATTGACCTGGTGTCCGAATCCAATGTGTCAGAGCTGGAGATCACCGAGGCCGAGGGCAAGGTGCGCATCGTCAAGTCCAACGGCGTTCCCATGATGATGCACCAGCCCGGCATGACGATGGTGGCCGCGCCAACGATGGCCGCCGCGCCCGTCGCGGCGGCTGCCGCCGCGCCCAGTGTCGCGGCCGAGCCTGCCGGCCACGCGATCAAGTCGCCGATGGTGGGCACTTTCTACCGCTCCTCCAGCCCCGGCTCGCCACCGTTCGTTGAAATCGGCACCGTCGTCAAGGAGGGCGAGACGGTCTGCATCATCGAGGCCATGAAGATCCTCAACGAAATCGAGGCCGACAAGTCCGGCACCGTCACCAAGATCCTTTCCGAAAACGGCCAGGCCGTCGAATACGGCCAGCCTCTCTTCATCATTGAGTAAGCCGGCCTGACCGCTTCACTTGCCAGACCGGCCCTGCGGCCGGACCCATCGGCCCGACCGGATACTTCGACGCATGTTTAAAAAAATACTGATTGCCAACCGTGGCGAAATCGCCCTGCGCATCCAGCGGGCCTGCCGTGAACTCGGCGTCAAGGCCGTGATGGTCTATTCCGAAGCGGACCGCGACGCCAAATACATCAAGATGGCCGACGAGGCCGTGTGCATCGGGCCGGCGCCTTCGGCCCAGAGCTACCTCAACATGCCGGCCATCATCTCGGCCGCCGAGGTGACGGATGCCGAGGCCATCCACCCCGGTTACGGCTTTCTGAGCGAGAACGCCGACTTTGCCGAGCGGGTCGAGAAAAGCGGCTTCAAGTTCATCGGCCCCACGCCCGAGTCGATCCGGCTGATGGGCGACAAGGTCTCGGCCAAACAGACCATGGTCAAGGCCGGCGTGCCCTGCGTGCCCGGCTCCGAAGGCGCCTTGCCGGCCGACGCGGCCTTCATCAAGCGCGTGGCCAAGCAGATCGGCTACCCGGTCATCATCAAGGCTGCCGGCGGCGGCGGCGGGCGCGGCATGCGCGTGGTGCACACCGAGGCGGCGCTGCTCAACGCGGTGCAGACCACCAAGGCCGAGGCGGGGGCCGCCTTTGGCAACCCGGAGGTCTACATGGAAAAATTCCTGCAGAACCCCCGGCACATCGAAATCCAGATCCTGGCCGACCAGCACAAGAACGCGGTCTGGCTGGGCGAGCGCGACTGCTCGATGCAGCGGCGCCACCAGAAAGTCATCGAGGAAGGCCCGGCCCCCGGCATTCCGCGCAAGCTCATCGAGCGCATCGGCGCGCGCTGCGTGACGGCTGTCAAGCGCTTTGGCTATCGCGGCGCGGGCACGTTCGAGTTCCTGTACGAAGACGGCGAGTTCTACTTCATCGAGATGAACACCCGCGTGCAGGTCGAGCATCCGGTGACCGAATGGATCACCGGCGTCGATATCGTGCGCACGCAGATCATGGTGGCCGCCGGCGAGCGCCTGCCGTTTGCCCAGCGCGACATCCAGATCAAGGGCCATTCGATCGAATGCCGCATCAACGCCGAAGACCCGTACAAGTTCACGCCCTCGCCAGGGCGCATCACCAACTGGCATCCGCCGGGCGGCCCCGGCGTGCGAGTTGATTCGCACATCTATTCCAACTATTTCGTGCCGCCCAACTACGACTCGATGATCGGCAAGATCATTGTCCATGCCGACACGCGCGAGCAGGCGCTGGCACGCATGAGCGCCGCGCTGGGCGAAACCGTGGTCGAAGGCATCAACACCAACATTGCGCTGCACCGCGAACTCATGGTGGACGCCAAGTTCATGACGGGCGGCACCAACATCCACTACCTCGAAGAGTGGCTGTCCAAGCGTGAACGCTGAAGCGCCGGAGCCGATTTTCATGAGCCTTTTTGAACTGATCTTGCTGGCGCCGGTCCAGGGCGTTGAAACCCTCAGCGACGCACTCGATGCGCTGGACGCGCTGAGCGTCTCGGTCGAGGACGCCGATGCCCACACGCCGGCCGAGCAGGCGCTGTTCGGCGAGCCCGGCATGCCGCCGCCCCAGGCCGGCTGGGAGCGCTCGCGCATCGTGGCGCTCTTTGCCACCGAGGCACTGGCCCGGGAGGCCGCCGAGCTGCTGGCGCTGCAGGATTTCTTTGCCGGCTGCCAACTGGTCGCCATCCAGGCCGTGCCCGAGCAGGACTGGGTGCGCCTGACGCAGTCGCAGTTCACGCCGGTCGAGATCACGCCCGACTTCTGGATCGTGCCGACCTGGCACGAGCCGCCGGCGCAGGCCAAGCAGGTCATTCGCCTCGACCCGGGCCTGGCCTTTGGCACCGGCACGCACCCGACGACGCGCATGTGCCTGCGCTGGATCGCCGCGCAGGGCGTGGCCGGCCAGCCGCTGGGCCGCGTGCTCGACTACGGCTGCGGTTCGGGCATTCTGGCAATCGGCGCGGCCAAGTTCGGCGCGCTGGACATCGACGCGGTGGACATCGACCAAGCGGCCGTCGAATCGGCCCGCGCCAATGCCGGGGCCAACCATGTGCGTCTGCAGACCGGCCTGCCCGACAAGGCTGCAGGCCGCTACCAGACGGTGCTCGCCAACATTCTGGCCACGCCGCTGCGGGTGCTTGCGCCGCTGCTGTGCGCCCATGTCCAGCCCGGCGGCCACCTGGTGCTGGCCGGCATCCTGGAGCGCCAGGCCGACGAGCTCAAGGCCGCTTACGCGCCGTATTGCCAGCTGCAGGTGCACGATGCGCAAGAAGGCTGGATATTGATGATCGCTCGGTTCTGAGCGGCACGCACTGACGCAGTGACAAACCGGTCTGCGCCGCCGGCCATGCCTTTTCATCCGATGCGCTGACATGAGCCAGGTCACGCGCTGTCCGGCCTGCGCCACGATGTTCAGGGTTGCCGATGCGCAGCTCGCCGCCGCGCAAGGCTGGGTCCGCTGCGGGCAATGCGCTGAAGTGTTCGAGGCCGGGCTGCACTGGGTGGCCGATGGGCCTGTCGCATTGGGGGATGCAGACCTTGCCGGAGCAGAACCGGCGCAAACCGGGCCGGTGGTTTTCCCCGGCCATGCAGCCAGCCAGGCCAGGGTGACTGAGACCCTGGCGCCTGCTGACGACGCGCTTCGGACCGGCCCGCCAGCGGCCAGCAGGCCTGAGGCCTCTGCCGCAGCGCCTTGGCCCCAGGAGCCTGCCGAATCCCTTGAATTCCCGGAAATTTCACAAGCCCATGAGCAGGCGCAAGACGAAGAGGTTTCCTTTGTGCAGACCGCCCGGCGCAGGGAATTCTGGCAGTCGGCGTCGGTGCGTGCCGCGCTCGGCCTGAGCTGCCTGGCGCTGCTGGCGGCCTTGCTGCTGCAGTGGGCGCTGCATGAAAAAGATCGGCTGGCCGCCCAGGCGCCGCGCTTGGCGCCCGTGCTGCAGGCGCTGTGCCGCCCGCTGGGCTGCCAGATCCGTCCCTTTCGCCGCATCGAATCGCTGGTCATTGAAAACGCCAGCTTCAGCCGCAGCGCGCCGAACGCCTACCGGCTCAGCTTTGTGTTCCGGAACATGGGCGATGCCGCCATCGAGATGCCGGCGCTGGAAGTCACGCTGACGGACCGCCAGCAGCAGGCGCTGGTGCGCCGGGTGTTGCTGCCGGCGCAGTTTGGCGCCACCGCTGACACGCTGCCCGCCCATGGCGAGCAGGCGGGCGCCCTGGCCCTGAAAATCACCGGTGCGGAGGCGGTGGCCGGTTCACCGGCTTCGCAGGCGGGCCAGCTTCCCGTGGCGGGCTACCGCATCCTGGCTTTTTATCCCTGAACTGAAAAGAGAACTTCATGCCTTCCTTGATTTGCGGCTCGCTTGCCTTTGACACCATCATGAGTTTCGAGGGTCGTTTTTCCGAGCAGATACTGCCCGACCAACTGCACATCCTCAACGTCTCGTTCCTGGTGCCGGCCCTGCGCCGGGAGTTCGGCGGCTGCGCCGGCAACATTGCCTACGGGCTCAGGCAGCTCGGCGGCTTGCCCCTGCCGATGGCCACGGTGGGCAGCGATGGCGCCGACTACCTGGCGCGCATGCAGGCCCAGGGCATCAGCACCGAGTTCGTGCGCCAGGTCGAGGACCTCTACACCGCGCAGGCCATGATCATGACCGACCGGGACAACAACCAGATCACAGCCTTTCACCCCGGCGCGATGATGCAGGCGCACATCAGCCAGATAGAGCCGCGCAGCGACATCACGCTGGGCATCATTTCCCCGGATGGGCGCGATGCCATGCTGCAGCACGCCGAGCAGTTCAGGGCGGCCAGCATTCCTTTTGTCTTCGACCCGGGCCAGGGCCTGCCGATGTTTGACGGCCCGGAACTGGCGCACTTCCTCGAACTGGCTTCCTGGGTGACGGTCAATGACTACGAGGGCCGGATGCTGTGCGACCGCACGGGCCTCTCGTGCGCCGAATTGTCCCGGCGCGTGCAGGGCCTGGTGGTGACGCTGGGCGCCGAGGGCTGCGAAGTCTGGGTCGATGGCGAGAAAACCGTGGTGCCGCCGGTCAAGGCCGAGGCGGTGGTCGATCCAACGGGCTGCGGCGACGCGTTTCGCGCCGCGCTGCTGTTCGGGCTGGAGCAGGGCTGGTCGCTGGTGCGCTGCGCGGAACTGGGCAACAGGGTCGGTGCCCGCAAGATTGCCAGCCGGGGCGGGCAGAACTACACGCTTGATTTGGCTGAAATCAGCCGCTAGCCCAGGCGCAGCCTCTGCCTTATGCTATTAAATAAATAAATAGCATTTTGGGCTTATTGCAATGCCTGCGGAGGTTGTGAAAGCCAGACGGACGCTGAATTGAAAAAGCCCGATATCTTGCGACATCGGGCCTTGCGCAGGGGTGCCGCAAGAATTAAGGCTTGCTGCCTTTTGGGAAAGGCCAGGCGGCGTTGGGGTTGATGGCGGTCTGCGCCGTCTGCGCGGACTTCACCGCAGGCGTTTTGACGGCTGGCTTTTTCTCGGCCTTTTCGATTTTCTCGGCTTTTTTGGCCGCCGGTTTCTTGGCTTCCTTAACCGCTTCTACCGCTTGAGGCTCGGCTTTTTTGGCCGCTGGCTTCTTTTTTGCAGCCGATTTTTTTTCGGCAACCGGTTCCTTTTCGACAGCTTCTGGCGTGGCTGGCTTCTCGGCGGCCTTTTCCGGTGCGGCTTTCTTGGCCGGCGTTTTTGCCGTGGCAGCTTTTTTCGCCGCTGCCTTGGCCGGGACTGCGGCTTTCTCGGCGGCCGGTGCCGGCGCTGCTACTTTTTCAGCCACTGCCTTGGGGGTGGCGGCTTTTTTGGCGGGTGCCTTGGCAGGGGCTTTGGCCGCTGCCTTTTTTGCCGCCGGGGCTGGGGCCGGCGCCGGTGCAGGCGTGGGCTCAGGCGCTGCGGCTTCAGCAGGTGCTGGCGCGGCGCTTACTTTTTTCGCAGGTGCTTTGGCGGGAGCGGCTTTTTTTGCCGCTGGTTTTTTCGCAGTTGCCATGGTTTTCTCCTCGATCAGGTTGCAAAAAGCACTTCGCAGGGGGTGTTGCGAAGTGATTCGCAGCAATGGGCCTTCGGTTTTTAGGGGCCAGCGCCGCAAACACAGGAGCAACGCCCCATGCGCACGCTAAGGTAGCGGCATGGCGCGTTGCGAATTTAAAAGTCATTTTTTATAGGAGCCCTTGTGCTTTTTGCCAGTCTTGGGCCTTCAATCCCAGGAGAGGGCGCCGCCAGACTGGTATTCGATCACACGGGTTTCAAAGAAGTTGCGCTCTTTCTTCAGGTCAATCATTTCGCTCATCCACGGGAACGGGTTTTCTTCGTTCGGGAACAGCGCTTCGAGACCGATCTGCGTGGCCCGGCGGTTGGCGATGTAGCGAAGGTAGCCCTTGAACATCGAGGCATTGAGCCCCAGCACGCCGCGCGGCATGGTGTCCTCGGCATAGCGGTATTCGAGCTCGACGGCCTTCATGAACAAGTCGTTGATCTCGGCCTTGAATTCTGGTGTCCAGAGGTGAGGATTTTCGAGTTTCAGCTGGTTGATCAGGTCGATTCCGAAGTTGCAGTGCATCGACTCGTCGCGCAGGATGTACTGGTACTGCTCGGCCGCGCCGGTCATCTTGTTCTGCCGGCCCAGTGCCAGGATCTGCGTGAAGCCGACGTAGAAGAACAGACCCTCCATCAGGCAGGCAAAGACGATCAGCGACTTGAGCAGCGTCTGATCGGCTTCTGGCGTGCCGGTCTTGAATTCGGGATTGGAAATGGCCTCGATGAACGGGATCAGGAACTGGTCCTTGTCGCGGATGGACTGCACCTCGTTGTAGGCGTTGAAGATTTCGCCCTCGTCCAGGCCGAGCGACTCGGTGATGTACTGGTAGGCGTGGGTGTGGATGGCTTCCTCGAAGGCCTGGCGCAGCAGGAACTGGCGGCATTCGGGCGCGGTGATGTGGCGGTAGGTGCCCAGCACGATGTTGTTGGCTGCCAGCGAGTCGGCGGTGACGAAAAAGCCCAGGTTGCGCATGACCAGGCGGCGCTCGTCGTCGCTCAAGCCGTTGGGGTCTTTCCACAGCGCGATGTCGCGCGTCATGTTCACTTCCTGCGGCATCCAGTGGTTGGCGCAGGAAGCGAGGTATTTTTCCCAAGCCCACTTGTACTTGAAGGGCACCAGCTGGTTGACGTCGGTCTGGCCGTTGATGATGCGCTTGTCCGAAGCCTTGACGCGCAGCGCCTTGGCGGGTGCCAGGGTGTCAGCCACGGGCTGTCCGGCAGAAGGCGGGGAGGAGGTCGGGATATCCGCTGAGCGGCTGGCTGGCAGCGCGCTGGGGAAGGAGGTTTGTAGCGATGGTGTGACTTCTTCGTCCCAGGTCAACATAAGGAATTCCAATACTTCGGGATTATGAAAGCAGCGATGGGAAATGAAAAGTGCTCATTCACACCGCTGTGAATTTTATGGCCCAATCGCATTGAATTTATGCATTGGGCGGGCCTTGAATCGTGCGAAAAATGGCAATCGCACGATTCACTGGCCGTTATTGGCAGGCCTCGCAGCCGGGGTCGTCAATCGCGCAAAACTTGATGTCGGTCGCGGGCGACGCGCTCATCTGGGCCTGCGCGGCGGCTGCTGCTTTTTCGATCGCACTCATCGCGCTGCTGGCGGCGGACGGGCCGGAAGACACCGCGTTCATCTTGCCGGCCTGCACGGTCGATTTCTCGGCATGCGTGGCGCTCATGGTGCGCAGGTAGTAGGTGGTTTTCAGCCCGCGCAGCCAGGCCAGCTTGTAGGTCTCGTCCAGCTTCTTGCCCGAAGCGCCGGCCATGTAGATGTTGAGCGACTGGGCCTGGTCGATCCATTTCTGGCGCCGCGCGCCGGCTTCGACCAGCCAGGAGGTCTCGATCTCGAACGCCGTGGCGTACAGCGCCTTGATCTCGCCAGGCACGCGGTCAATGGGACGCAGCGAGCCGTCGAAGTGCTTCAGGTCCACCACCATCACGTCGTCCCACAGGCCGAGCTTTTTCAGGTCGCGCACCAGGTAGTGGTTGATGACGGTGAACTCGCCCGACAGATTCGATTTGACCGACAGGTTGCCAAAGCACGGCTCGATGCAGGCATCGACGCCAATGATGTTGGAAATCGTCGCGGTCGGCGCGATGGCTACGCAGTTGGAGTTGCGCATGCCGTCTTTTGCAATCTTCTGGCGCAGCGCGTCCCAGTCGAGCGTGGCCGAGCGGTCCACTTCGACAAAGCCGCCGCGCTCCTTGGCCAGCATGTCCAGCGTGTCGAGCGGCAGGATGCCCTGATCCCAGAGCGAGCCCTTGTAGCTGGCGTACTGGCCACGTTCGCGGGCCAGTTCGGTCGAGGCCCAGTAGGCGTGGTAGCAGATGGCTTCCATCGAGGTGTCGGCGAATTCCACAGCCGCTTGCGAAGCGTAGGGCACGCGCAGTTCGTACAGGCAGTCCTGGAAACCCATCAGGCCCAGGCCGACCGGGCGGTGCTGCATGTTCGAGTGGCGGGCCTTGTCAACGGCGTAGTAGTTGATGTCGATCACGTTGTCCAGCATGCGCATGGCCGTGGTGATCGTCTTCTTCAGCTTGTCGTGGTCGAGCGCGCCGTCCTTCAGGTGGCGCACCAGATTGATCGAGCCCAGGTTGCAGACGGCCGTTTCGGTCGCGCTGGTGTTGAGCGTGATCTCGGTGCACAGATTGGATGAATGCACGACGCCCGCATGCTGCTGCGGCGAGCGGATGTTGCAGGCGTCCTTGAAGGTGATCCATGGGTGGCCGGTCTCGAACAGCATCGACAGCATCTTGCGCCACAGGTCGGTGGCCTGCACCTTGCGGGAGGGCTTCAATTCGCCGCGCTCGGCGCGGGCTTCGTAGCCGACATAGGCCTTCTCGAACTCCTGGCCGAACTTGTCGTGCAAATCGGGCGTGTCAGAGGGCGAAAAGAGGGTCCAGCTGCCCTTTTCCATCACCCGGCGCATGAACAGGTCGGGAATCCAGTTCGACGTGTTCATGTCGTGCGTGCGGCGGCGGTCGTCGCCGGTGTTCTTGCGCAGCTCCAGGAATTCCTCGATGTCCAGGTGCCAGGTTTCCAGGTAGGCGCAGACCGCGCCCTTGCGCTTGCCGCCCTGGTTGACCGCCACGGCGGTGTCGTTGACGACCTTCAGGAAGGGCACGACGCCCTGCGATTCGCCGTTGGTGCCCTTGATGTGGGCGCCCATGGCGCGCACCGGCGTCCAGTCGTTGCCCAGGCCGCCGGCAAATTTGGAGAGCAGGGCGTTTTCCTTGATCGCGTCGTAGATGCCGCCCAGGTCGTCGGCCACGGTGGTGAGGTAGCACGACGACAGCTGCGAGCGCAGCGTGCCGGCGTTGAACAGCGTGGGCGTGCTGGACATGAAATCGAACGACGACAGGACTTCGTAGAACTCGATGGCGCGCGCTTCGCGGTCGGCTTCGTTCAGTGACAGGCCCATGGCCACGCGCATGAAGAAGGCCTGCGGCAGCTCGATGCGCTGCTTGCGCACGTGCAGGAAATAGCGGTCGAACAGCGTCTGCAGGCCAAGGTAATCAAACTGGAAGTCGCGCTCGGGCTTGAGCGCTGCGCCCAGGCGGGCCAGGTCGAACTGCTGGAGCTTTTCATCCAGCAGTTCGTTCTTCACGCCCTTGGCGATGAATTCCGGGAAATACGTTGCATAGCGCACAGTCATGGCTTCATGGCTGATTTCCTCGCCCAGAACTTCCTTGCGGATCGTGTGCAGCAAGAGGCGCGCGGTGGCATAGGTGTAGTCGGGGTCTTTCTCGATCAGCGTGCGCGCTGCCAGGATGGACGCCTTGTAAACCTCTTCGATGGGCACGCCGTCGTACAGGTTGCGCATGGTTTCCGCAACGATCGGGTCGGGTTTCACGTCGGCGCCGAGGTTGGCGCACGAGGCCTCGATCAGCGCCTGCAAATTGGCGATGTCCAGCGCCACCCGTTTGCCGCCATCCGTCACATGCAGCGCTGGCGCTGCAGGCGTTTGCGCCTGTAGCTGTTTGGCACGCTCCTGGTTGTGCTTTTCGCGGTACAGCACGTAGGCGCGGGCGATTTCATGATGGCCGCCGCGCATCAGTCCAAGCTCGACCTGGTCCTGCACGTCTTCGATGTGAAACGTGCCGCCGCTGGGGCGCGAGCGCATCAGCGCGCGAACCACGGCCTGGGTCAGGGTCTCGACGGTTTCGCGCACGCTGGCCGAGGCCGCGCCCTGGGTGCCATGCACGGCCAGGAAGGCCTTCATCATGGCCACGGCGATCTTGCTCGGCTCGAAAGGCACGACAGCGCCGTTGCGGCGGATGATCTGGTAGTTGTTGAGCGCAGGGGCGGTTGCGGCGTCTTCGTGGGAAGCAGCAACGCCGGAAGGCGCTGGCACGGCATTCAATGCGGTTGACATGGAGTTTCCTTTTTGCTGTGTGGGGTGGCCGGCAGGGCTGGTTTGGTCAGGCACCAGGGCTTGGGCTGGATTGGCGCTCGTCAGGGGCCGGTTTCTGGCTGTTTCCGCCCTTCGATGGCATTGCCTGATCTTGAGGCGGAACCACTACCTGTAGTGGTTGTAGCTCATCAAAGCCCTACCTATAGTGTATCGCTGCCAGCAGGTTCGAAGCGCTTGGGTCTGCGGTTTTCAAGCCTCGCAGACCAATTGAGGGGCCATCCATCATGGCGTGATATCCCGGATTCAGGCTATTTTGAGGCCAGATGACGGGTTTTCAGGCCAGTTTCAGCCTGCAAGGGCCGGTGGCGCCAAGGCAGAAAAATCTTGTGAATTTTTTTAGCGGAGGCAGTCGCCGCTTGGTGCCGCCTGCGCCAGCGATGCCCGTACGGCAGCCGGAAAAACCGTATCGGGCCACGCCAGTGCGGCCTGCAGCCGGTGCCAGTCAAAGCCTGCGCCAGGGTCTTGCTTGCGGCCCGGCGCGATGTGCTCATGACCGGCGACATGCCTCAGGGGATAGGCCTGCCGGAGTGCCGCGCACAAGCTGGCCAGCGTGTCGTACTGGGCAGCCTCGAAGGCACCTCCTTCGAGGCCTTCAAGTTCGATGCCGATGGAGTCGTCATTGCACTGACTGCGTCCCCGGTAGGCAGACTGGCCGGCATGCCAGGCCCGGTCGTCGCATGCGACAAACTGCCACAGCGCGCCTGTGCGGGCGATGAAAAAATGCGCCGATACGGCCAAGCCGCGAATGCCCTCGAAATAGGGATGTGCATTCCAGTCGAGCTGGTTGGTGAAGAGCTGCTGGACATGGCCGTTGCCAAATTCGCCGGGCGGCAGGCTGATCGAGTGAATCACTAGCAGGTCAACCTGCGTGCCCGCAGGACGGGGGCCGAAATTGGGCGATGCCAGCGCGCGCGCAGGGCGGTACCACCCCTGCTGCCACAAAGGCGCACTCACTGGTTCGTCCGGAAAAGCGCGGTGTTCAGGCAATGTCATCCAGCCCGTCCAGTGTTTCCAGCGAATCTTCCTGTCCGGGCGTGGTGATGCCAAGCCGGGCGATGCGGTAGCGGATCTGGCGCAGGCTCAGGCCGAGCCGATGGGCGGCGGCCGTGCGGTTGAAGCCGGTTTCCTGCAATACCTTGACCAGGATGCTGCGCTCTTGCTGGTCCAGAAAGCTTTGCAGGTTTTCTGGAACGACCACGGGCTCCTCGGGGGGGGCATCGAAATGCAGCAGGCTGTCCTCGCCCAGTGCGACAGCGCGATGCAGGATGTTTTCCAGCTCGCGCACATTGCCGTTGAGCGGTAGCGAACGCAGCTGCGCCATCACCTGCGGGCTCAGCGTGGGCGCCTCCAGGCCGGACTCCCGGCAGATTCTGGCCAGCAGGGCATGGCACAGTGCCGGCAGGTCGTCCAGCCGCTCGCGCAGCGGCGGCACCGCAATCTCGATCACATTGAGCCGGTAATACAGATCCTGGCGGAACGCGCCAGCCTCCACGCCGAGCGCCAGGTTCTTGTGCGTGGCGCTGACGATGCGCACATCGACCGGATCCTCGTTCGGCGAGCCCAGCGGCCGCACCGTGCGCTCCTGAATCGCCCGCAGCAGCTTGGACTGCATGGCCAGCGGCAGGTCGCCGATCTCGTCTAGAAACAGCGTGCCGCCCTTGGCCGCCTGGAAGTAGCCCAGCCGGTCCTGCGCCGAGCCGGTGTAGGCGCCCTTGCGGGCACCGAAAAACTCCGCTTCAAGCAGGTTCTCGGGAATCGCACCGCAGTTGACTGCCACGAAGGGGCTGGCCGCGCGGTGGCTGCAGCCATGCACGGCGCGCGCCACGAGTTCCTTGCCCGTGCCGGACTCACCCCGGATGAGCACCGGCGCCATGCTGCCGGCCACCTTGACGATGCGTGCCTTCACGGCGCGCATCACAGCCGAGTCGCCCACCAGCTTTTGCAGGATGGCGTCGGCATCGGGCTTGCCGGACGCCGTACCCGCGCTTGATGCCGGCGCGGCTGCGCGTGCTTCGCCCTTGGCGACGGTCGTGGACGCATTTCGGGCTTCCTGCACCGCCGAGGCCACGACGCTGCGGAACTGCTTGAGGTCCACCGGTTTGGTGAGGTAGTCAAACGCACCCGCCTTGAGCGCGCCCACCGCGTTTTCGGCCGAGCCATGCGCGGTGATGACCACGCAGCGCTCGGGCCGCTGCTGCGCCGACAGCTCGCGCAGCAGTTCGAGCCCCAGGCCGTCGGGCAGGCGCATGTCGGTGATGACGGCATCGAAGCGATGCGCCTTGAGGTGCTCGCGCGCCTGCTGCAGGTCGCCGGCTGCCTCGACCCGGTAGCCCTGCCTGAGCAGCGTCAGCTCGTACAGGGTGCGCAGGTCCGGCTCGTCATCGATGATCAGGATGCGGGCGGACAAAAGTGGCAAGGCGGGCACATTCATGAGGGATCAGACAAGAACGGAATCCAGGCACGGCAGCGCAATGCTCAGGAATTTGGAGTTGGGCTGGAATGTGATGAAAAATTCGTTGCCCTGCGTGTCCTCGCGCAGCACGCGCTGGTAGCCAATCAAGGCGCCATAGCGCTCGCACAGTTCACGGCAGATATAAAGGCCCAGCCCGCTGGAGCGGCTTTCGGAGGAAAAGAACGGCTCGAACAGGTGCGCCTGGACGGTTTCCTCCAGCGGCTGGCCATCGCTCCAGACGGCCAGCCGTGCCTGGCCGGGCGCCACCAGTTGCGTGCTCACCTCGATGGCATGGGCCGAGCCGCTGGCGTAGCGCAGCGCATTGTCCAGCAAGTTGACCATCAGGCGGCGAAGATGGTCCTCGTCAAAGCAGATCGCCGTGCTGCCGCTGTCAGTGCTGATGCGCAGCCGTCCGCAGGCCGCGTTTTGCCGGCTCCAGTCGCCGGCAATGCGCTGCACGGCTTCATCGAGTTGCAGCGTGGTGCTCTGAGGCGCCGGAATTTCCTGCTGCGCGCGCGCGATGTCCAGCACCTCCTCGACAATGCGCGCCAGGCGCTGCGAATTTTGGGCAATCATGCCGGTGAGCTGGCGCAGCCCGGCATCGTGCAGGTCTTCCTCAAGCAGCGCGTTGGCCTGCGAGATGGCCGCCAGCGGGTTGCGGATTTCATGCGCCACCGCCGCCGACATGCGGCCCATGGCTGCGAGCTTTTCGATGCGCACGCGCGCTTCCATTTCGCGCAGGTCTTGCAGAAACATCACGCACAGGCTTTCCTGCAGGCCGTCCCTGGAGGCCGTCAGGCGCGAGCGCACCTGCAGCCGGCGCGTGTTCAGGCCGGGATGCACCAGGCTGACATGGCCTTCCTGAGCCGCTTTGAGCATGAAGGTCTGCTGCATCAGCTCGAACAGCGGCTGCCATGCCTTTTGCGCGCTCAGCTTGAAAGGCGCAGGATACAGCGTGTCCTGCGCGGCCAGCAATTGCCGGGCGGACGGATTGGCCGAGCGCACGATGCCCTTGGCATCCATCACCACGATGCCCTCGGTCAGCGTGGCCACCACCATTTCATTGACCTCAACCTGCATGCGCGCGGCCGACTGGCTTTTCTTGAGCAGTTTTTCCTCCCGCGCCAGCCGCAGGGCCAGCTGGTTGGCCAAGAGGGCCATCAGGAAAAACCCGCTGCTGGAGAGCGCCGCCTGCAAAAGCAGGGCATTGATGCCGCTGCCGCTGTCCATCGAGCTCCAGAACGCTTCAGCCAGCAGCAGCAGTGTCACGACGGCCGCCGTGCCCAAAGCCAGCAGCAGCGGCCCCAGCACCGACGCCAGCAGCACCGGCAGCGCAAACAGCGGCGTGTAGTTGAGGTTGCTGGCATGGAAGAAATTGAGCAGTGAGAAAACCACGATGTCCACACCGATGGTCAGTGCCCATAGCTCGTCAAACAGGCTGCCCGGCGGGCGGGGATGCGCCCAGAGCCGTACCGCAAGGGTCATGAACAGGTAGGCGATGCAGACCGTCATCGTCCACTGGTTCGGAATGGTGCCCAGGGCCTGCAGCGCCGCCTGCAGCATCAGCAGCACCGCGGCAATGGCGATGCGGGCATTCATGAAGACGCCCCAGAGGCGCCAGAAGGCGGTGTGCGCGGCTTGGGCTTGCCATGCCACGCTCATCCGTGCCCCGGCATGCCACTGCAAGGGTGTGGCCTGCTGCTTCATCTACAGCCCGGCCTCACGGCGATGCGCCTCGCTGCAGTAAAAGCCTTCGCGGCCAATCAGGGCCTCGGACTGCGGCAGGTGCACATGGCACAAGGCGCATTCCACCACGGGCGTGAGCGTTTTTCCTGCTGCCGGCGGGGGGCGGCGGGACTGCTCGGCGCTCTTTTTCTCGGCCTGCCGGTTATGCCGCCAGAGCCAGAAAATCACCAGGCCAAGGGTAATGATCAGCAGGTATTTCATGCGCGCCTCAAAATCACTTCAAGCACGAAGCGCGAACCGGCGTAGCTCAGCAGCAACAGGCCGGCGCCCAGGTACAGCACCCGCACGGCCTTCAGGCCGCGCCAGCCCAGGCGCGCGCGCCCGATCAAGAGGCCGGCAAAGGCCAGCCAGGCAAGCACTGAAAAAATCGTCTTGTGGTCCCACTTCCAGCCCAGGCCGGGGCCGTAAAGGGTTTCGGCAAACAGCCAGCCCACCAGCAAGGTAGCGGACAGCAGCACGAAGCCGGCCTCGACAAAGCGAAAGGTCAGCCGCTCCAGCGTCAGCAGGGGCACGCCCGCATCGTTCTGCTCGGCCAGGCGCATGGCCCGCTCGGCGCGCACCATCAGCCAGCCGTGCACGGCGGCCGCAGCGAACAGGCCATAGGAAGCGATGCCCAGCGCCCAGTGCAGCGGCAGCCAGGGCGAGCTGATCGCGTGGTAGCTGGTGCCCGGAAAAACCACCGACAGGATGACGGCGGCGCTGCCAAGGCCGGCCAGCGCCCAGTGCGCCTTGAGCTGCGGAAACAGGCGCCGCTCGACCGCATACACCGTCAGCACCAGCCAGACCGTCATCGACAGCGCCGGCGCGAAGCCAAAGCGCGGCGGCGTGCCCAGCAGCGCCTCGACCAGCGTCAGCCCATGCAATCCCCAGGCGGCCAGCAGCAGGCCGCGCAGGGTGGCCTCGCCCAGCCGGGCAGCGCCAAAGCCAAGGACCGCATAGGCGATGGCCGCGCCTGCCGCCGCCGCCAAACCCCACCCGTCGCTGAAAGCTAAAATCATGGCCAGAGTTTAGCGCCTGGCCAGGTCTTTCCCGGCCTTTGGCTCCCCTTGCGGCGCACCCGTTTTCAGGACACCCTATCTCATGGCTACAGCCCTTACCGACAAGTTGTCGCGCCTCGTCAAGGAAATGCGCGGCCAGGCCCGCATCACCGAATCCAACGTGCAGGACATGCTGCGCGAAGTGCGCATGGCGCTGCTGGAGGCCGACGTGGCGCTGCCGGTGGTGCGCGACTTCATCGCCCGCGTCAAGGAAAAAGCCCTGGGCCAGGAGGTGATGGGCTCGCTCTCGCCGGGCCAGGCGCTGGTGGGCATCGTCAGCAAGGAGTTGGCCGCCACCATGGGCGAGGGCGTGAGCGACATCAACCTGGCCGCGCAGCCGCCCGCCGTCATCCTGATGGCCGGCCTGCAGGGCGCGGGCAAGACCACCACCACCGCCAAGCTGGCCAAGCACCTGATCGAAAAGCGCAAGAAAAAGGTGCTGACGGTCTCGGGCGACGTGTACCGCCCGGCCGCCATCGAGCAGCTGAAAGTCGTGACCAAGCAGGCCGGCGCCGAATGGTTCCCCAGCACGCCCGACCAGAAGCCCGCCGACATCGCCCGCGCCGCCATCGACTACGCGAAGAAGCACTTCTTCGACGTGCTGCTGGTCGATACCGCCGGCCGCCTGGCCATCGACGAGGCCCTGATGAACGAGATCAAGGAACTGCACGCCATCCTCAAACCCATCGAGACGCTGTTCGTGGTGGACGCCATGCAGGGCCAGGACGCGGTCAACACCGCCAAGGCCTTCAAGGAAGCGCTGCCGCTGACCGGCATCATCCTGACCAAGCTGGACGGCGACTCGCGCGGCGGCGCGGCGCTGTCGGTGCGCCAGATCACCGGCGCGCCCATCAAGTTTGCCGGCACCAGCGAAAAGCTCGACGGCCTGGAAGTGTTCGACGCCGAGCGCCACGCCGGCCGCATCCTGGGCATGGGCGACATCGTCGCGCTGGTCGAGCAGATGGCCTCGGGCGTGAACATGGCTGAAGCGCAAAAGCTCGCCGAGAAGATCAAGTCGGGCGACGGCTTCGATTTGAACGACTTCTTAAGCCAGCTCCAGCAGATGAAGAACATGGGCGGGCTGTCGAGCCTCTTGGACAAGCTGCCGACGCAGATGGCCGCCAAGGCCGGCCAGATCGACATGGACAAGGCCGAAAAGGACATGAAGCGCAAGGAAGCCATCATTTTGAGCATGACGCCGCTGGAGCGGCGCAAGCCCGACCTCATCAAGGCCACGCGCAAGCGCCGCATCGCTGGCGGCTCGGGCGTGCATGTTCAGGAAGTCAACCGCCTGCTCAACGAGTTCGAGCAGATGCAGGGCATGATGAAAAAGATGAAGGGCAGCGGCATGATGAAGATGATGAAGCGCCTGGGCGGCATGAAGGGCATGCCCAAGTTCTGAAACATCATTCTTTCAGCCAAAACATGCTGTAGCCCAAGGGGGATAAGCGTACTGTGCTATCGAAAAAATAGCAAGGAACCTGCGAGCCACTCTTGCCTGAAGGTCCGCTCCCTCGTGTCCGAGCCCCGGGCGTCAGGGCGGAAACTGCCGCAAGCCGCATCGCTGGCGCGCGGCGCCCGCAAAAGCGGCCAAGCCCGTCATTTGGCCGCCGCCGCTGGCGCGGCGCGCGGAAGCGTGACGGTGAACACCGTGCCGGAGCCCTCGCTGGACTCGGCCTTGATGGTGCCGCCGTGCGCCGAGGTGATTTCGCGTGCGATGAAAAGCCCCAGGCCCAGGCTGCTGCTGGGCGCGCCCTGGTGGTCGATGTCTTCAAGCGCGAGCTGAACCAGGGGATCGAAAATTGCCTGCAGGGATCGCTCGGGAATCACCGTGCCGTGGTTGCACACGCAGACCGTGACCGTGTCCGTGTCGCCCGTCACCGTCAGGGTGACGGGCCGGGTGGCGTCGCGGTACTGCGCCGCGTTGTTGAGCAGGTTTGAAATCAGCTGCTGCAGGCGCGCGCTGTCGAAATCGCCGGTGAAATCGCCCCTTGCCTCCACTTCGAACGGGCATTGCGGATAGCCGGCCTGAACGTCGTCCAGCGCCAGCTGGCAGATGTCGCGCACGTTCTCCTGGCGCAAGGTCAGCGGAATGCCGCCGCCCAGCTGCGTGCGCGCGTATTCCAGCAAATCCCTGACCATCGAGGTCATGTTGGCAGCGCTGCGCACGACACGGCCACCCATCTCCCGGCTATCTTCCGTGCCAACGGTGGGCCGCGTCAGGTAGCTGCCCGCCATCTTCATGGTGAAGAGCGGACTGCGCAGGTCGTGTCCCAGAATGGCCAGGAATGTGTCGCGCGTGCGGTCGGCGGTTTCCGAATACGTCACCACGGACTCGGCCAGGGCCTGGTCGATCGCCTCGTTAAAGCGCGTCACTTCAGATGAAATGTCCTTGGAGGAGGGCTCCATGTTCGGCGTCCACAGGCGAAACACTGTCGCGCGCAAGGCGCGGTATTCGGCCGTCAGCTGCAGCAGCGTGAAGCCGCTGGCATGGCGCAGCGTGCCATGGATGGCCGCCGCGCTTTTCCTGTCCACCTCTTCGGCCGGCTGGCCTTCCGACTTGGTTTTCTGTTCTTCCGGGGTTTGATCGGTTTGCAGGTCTGCCACCAGCTCCTGCAAAATTTCCTTGGCATGGTCGCGCAGGAGCAGCTGCGGCACGGGAGCCACGGACACTGGAAACAGGGTCTTGGCAAAGGTATCCCATTCCCAGAGGATTTCCTCAAGATGGGCTTCGATGAAGGCTGAGAGTTTCATGGGTATTGATGGGCTGGCCATCCAGGAAGAGGTCGGGATCGTGCCAATCGGCCGTCGAGCGAAGAAACTGCGTGCAAACTACCCAGCTCCGAACCACGGCATTATCGGCGCTGGCCCAGCTGGTGCTCGAACAAGAACTTGCCGCATCCCCAGGGTTATCGTGAAAACAAGCCTCAGCGCAATGAGGACGGGCGCAAGATGCTATTGAAAACGTAGCATCTTGCGCCCTTGGGCGTTTCGAAACGGCTTGGCGGCCTGAGGCGCCGCCGCGCTCGCGCTTTAGGCGGCCTTGAGCAGCCGGGGCTGGTTGGCCGCCTGCCCGGCGTGCAGCCAGGCGCGGCGCAGCACGGCCGGCGAGCGGGTTTCTTCCGGGATCAAGAGGTAGCTTTGCGACCGCATCGCCGTGCCCACGCCGACCTGGCTGGTCAGCACCGTCATCGGCACCGACAGCAGCAGCGGCAAGCCCACGGGCAGCAGCCAGACCAGCGCGCTGGCGTCGATCAGCGCAATGCCGGCGGCCAGCGCCACGACCACGCCGCTCATGGGCGCGAGCTGGCTAAGTGCATGGCGCCACGGCACGGCGGCCGCTTCGCGCGGGGGCGATTTCCAGTCCAGCTTCAGGCCGGTCAGCGCCACGACGACGAACAGCGAGTGCGCCACCATGCGAATCGGCGCCTGCAGCAGGGCGACCAGCGTTTCCAGCAGCGCGCTGCGCAGCAGGCTGGCGGTGCCGCCGTAGCTGTGCTGCTGGCGCTTGAGGAAAATCGCGGCCAGGCCCAGGATGCGCGGCAAAAACAGCATGCACAGCGTCCAGGCCCAGAGCGACAGCAGCTCGCCGGGCAGCACGTCCCAGTCCTTGACCATGGGCGAGCCCGACAGCCACAGCGCCGTGCCCAGCGTCATGAAGCACAGCCACAGCGGCGCCGACAAATACGCCATGGCGCCGGTGGCGAACATCGAGCGGTGCACCGGGTGGATGCCCGGCTCGGCGATCAGGCGCGAGTTCTGCAGG
>Ga0308165_1001282_pt1 | contig 36323 bp, 30 predicted proteins | sample PhyWR2_FD_201032 | JGI IMG/M metagenome (GOLD analysis project Ga0308165, IMG submission 201032) | Phyllosphere microbial communities from UC Gill Tract Community Farm, Albany, California, United States - DLSLW.R2 | ecosystem: Host-associated > Plants > Phyllosphere > Unclassified | place: USA...
CACGCGATTCCAGCGCCCCATACAGTTCTCCGTAGGCCAGCGGCGTGGGATTGCTGTGCAAGGCCTTGAATGCGTCGATGAACACCGGGTTGGGAATCACGCGCAGCTTGAGGCCGGCGAAGTCCTCGAGCTTGCGGATGGGCCGCACGCTGTTGGTGACATTGCGGAAGCCGTTTTCCCAGTAGCCCAGACCGATCAGACCTTTTTCCGGCAGCTTGTCGAGCAATGCGCTGCCTGCCGGTCCATCGAGCAGTGCCTCGGCCTGTGCCGTGGTGGAGACCAGAAATGGAAAATCCAGCAGCCCGAACTCCTTGACCACCATCGCCAGCGAGGTGGTGGTGGGAATGAAGAGTTCCTGGGTCCCGCCGCGCAGCGCTGCCATCTGCTGGCTCTCGCCTCCCAGTTGCGAGGCTGGGAATTCCTTGATCTTCAGACGTCCGCCGCTTTTCTGCGCGACCAGCTCGGAGAATTTGCGTGCAGCCTGGGATATCGGGGCTTCCGACTGGGCCTGGTGGCCAAGACGAATCGGGCGATCGGCATAGGCCTGTGCACCGACATGCATGGACAGGCCTGACAAGAGCAGCGCTGCCAAGCAGCAGCGCAATATGTTTGATTTATTCACGATGGTCTCCTTTGTTTTTCGACAAGATTCGCGCGCGGTGCAATTGGTTTATATGAAATCGTTTGATATGCGTCCGGTTATTTTCTGGATTATCAGAAAAGCCTGATTCAGTGGATTGAATTTGCATTCAATATGCCGCAGATCGGTGATTTTTATAATCGATTCGAATCAAGTCTATCCAAAGGAATTCGACAGCGGAACTGACGGTTGGAGATACAGCTATAACTTATCGGCAATACTGATGCACAGATGCCCTCTGATCCAGGCCGGGGTGACCTGAGGCCGGGGCATATAAGCCGGCCGTAGCGCCAGCGTCTGGTCTCGCGGCACGCTGCGACGGTGCGGCTGCCTAACGCGCGCGGTAGCGCGACAAACGTTCGAGCTCCTGCACCCGATAGGCATGCGGACTCACACCCATGTGCTTGCGGAAGAACCGGCCGAAGTAGCTTTCGTCCTCGAAGCCCAGGCTGTCGGCGATCTGCTTGATGCTGCCGTTGGTATAGACGAGCTCGCGCTGCGCCTCGAAGAGCACGCGCTCGTTGATCATGTCTATGCTGGACTTGCCCACGCTCTCGCGCGTGAGCCTGGACAATTGGCCGGCACTGATGCCCAGCTGTTCGGCGTACTGCGCCACGGTCCAGCGGCGGCGCAGGTGCTCGTCGATCAGGCTTCTGAATTTCTCCAGTTGCAGCGACCTGCGCGACAGTGCGGGCCAGACGGCGGGTTCCAGCGTTTCGCTGAGCCTGGCCACCTGGACCAGCAAGGCAGTGATGAGCGACAGGCCCGCCGCGACCTGTCCCATCGCGGCCAACCGCCATTCGCGCTCTATGCTCAGATACAGCGGCATCAGTCCCGCGGTATAGCGGCCTTGCTGCGGGAGATTGATGGCCAGCGGCTTGCGCAAAGTGTGCAGCAGCTGCGGCATCACGATCTTCACCATCGCTTCCAGCGGTTTTTGCGCCGCCGTCACGACCACGCCGTTGACCTGCGGGTTGAATTCGAATCCGTGCACCCGCCTTGCGGGCACCACGACGAGAGCCGGTGCGTGCAGGGGACGGCGCTCGTCATCGAGCAGGGCGTGGCCCTGGCCATGCGTCATGTACAGGATCTGGAACAGGGATTGATGCTCGTGTGGATCGATCTCCCAGCCGTACAGCGAGGAACGCTCCGGAATCCACTCGAAGTTGAACATATTGCTGCCGCCCGCGGGAGCGTTGTCGCCGTACATGGCGTAGTTGGGGATGCGGCGCTGGCGCTTGCCGGGAAGCTGGGGCGGTGACTGAGGCATGCAGGAAATATCCTGCCTGATGCAACGTATAGCTTATAGGGATAACCCGCTGTGCCTTGTTTATGCACGAAATGTCCGATCACTGGCTTGAATTGTCAAAGGACACCATGGACCCGCGCTCGCAGAATTCGGACCTTCGGATTCAAGGGAGTTGCAATGGCGATGGAAAAAGTTCAGACCGGCTGGCTGCAGTTGCAGGACCGGGTGTGCGTGGTGACGGGTGCGGCCAGCGGCATTGGCCTGGCCGTGGCCCAGGCGCTGGCAGCGCAGGGCGCGCGCCTGGCGCTGATCGACAAGAACGCCGCGGCCTTGCAGGCGGTGGTGCGGCAGTTCGAGGCCGTCGCGCGACCGGTGATCGCGCTGGCCTGTGACACGTCGAGCGAGGCGCAGCTGCAGGCGGCCGCGCAGCAGGTGGAGCGCACCTGGGGCGCGGCGCGCACGCTGGTGAACAACGCCGGCGTGCTGCGCGCTGGCTCGCTCGATGCGCTGACGCTGGCCGATTGGAATCTCGTGCTGTCCGTGGACCTGACGGGCTACTGGCTGGCCGCCAAGGCCTTTGGTGCGCAGCTGCGCTCCCACAGGGAAGAAGGCGGCGCCAGCATGGTGCATGTGGCCTCGATTGCCGGGCATTTTCCGCAAAGCCACAGCGGCGCGTACAGCGCGGCCAAGGCGGGGGTCTGTCTGCTGTCGCGCCAGTTCGCGGTGGAATGGGGCGCGGATGCGGTGCGCAGCAACGTGGTCTGTCCGGGAATGATACGCACGCCGCTGTCTGCGGACTTCTATGCCCAGCCGGGCGTGGAGCAGGCGCGCTGCGCCGCCACGGCCAGCGGCAGGGTGGGCGAGGCCGAGGACATCGCCCACACCGTGGCTTTTTTGGCCAGCCCACGCGCAGGCTATGTGAACGCCACCGAAATCATGGTCGATGGCGGCATGTCGGCGAAGCTGATGGACATGGTGCCGCGTCCTGGCTTCAGCCAGGCGAGCTGATGTTGCCGGAGACCGATGCAATGCTGAAACAGGAAAATCCGAGATCCATCGAATGCGATGTGGTGATCGTGGGCAGCGGTGCGGCCGGGCTTGCGGCCGCGGTGACAGCGCGCAAGCGCGGGCTCGACGTGGTGGTGCTGGAGAAGGAGCCGGTGTTCGGCGGCACCACGGCGCTGTCCGGCGGCGTGCTGTGGATTCCCCTCAGCGGCCAGGGCCGCGGGCAGAACCCGGCCGACACGGTACAGGCCGTGCACCGCTACCTCATGGGCGAGACCGGCAGCTACTACGACGCGGCCGCGGTGAGCGTGTTCATCGAGCAGGGGCCGAGGATGGTGGAGTTCTTCGAGCGCGAGACGGCGATGCAGTTCGTGCCGACACGCTATCCCGACTACCACCCCGATGCGCCGGGGGGTGTCGACATCGGCCGCTCCATTCTGGCCAAGCCCTATGACATCCGCGGCCTGGGCAAGAACATGTCCCGGCTCAAGCGGCCGCTGAAGACCATCACCTTCATGGGCATGATGTTCAATTCGTCAAATGCCGACCTGCAGCACTTCTTTCGCGCCACCAAGTCGCTGACATCGTTCCTGTATGTCGCGCGGCGCCTGGCTACGCACATGAAGGAGCTGTTGGTGTACCGGCGCGGCATCAACGTGACCAGCGGAAACGCACTGGCCGCGCGCATGGCGCAGTCGGCGCTGGACCTGGGCGTTCCCATACTGACGAGCACCCGTGCCAGCCAGGTGCTGATGGACGGCGACCGCGCCGTGGGCCTGCTGGCGGTGGACGCGGGCGGCGAGTTGCGCATCAACGCGCGCCAGGCGGTGGTGCTGGCCGCGGGCGGATTTCCGCACGATGTCAAGCGCATCGCCCAGGCCTATCCGCATCTGCGGCGCGGCCATGCGCATCTGTCGCCCACGCCGCTGGGCAACACGGGTGACGGCGTCAATATGGCCGAGGAGGCGGGCGCGGCGGTGGACATCCGCCTCAAGGATGCGGCTGCCTGGATGCCCGTGAGCCGGGTCGATCTCGGCGCTGGCGAAGTCGGCGTGTTTCCGCATCTGCTGGACCGCTACAAGCCGGGTGTGATCGGCGTGCTGGAGAATGGCCTGCGCTTCACCAACGAATCCAATTCGTACCACGATGTGGGGGCGGCCATGGTCGCGGCCTGCGCAGGAATGGCGCAGACGGCCATGTGGCTGGTCTGCGACAAGTCCACGCTTTCCAAATATGGACTGGGCTATGTGAAGCCTTCGCCCATGCCCATAGGCCGTTTCTTGCGCAACGGCTATCTGCTCGAGGGCCGAACGCTGGCCGAACTGGCGCAAAAGGCCGGCATAGATCCGGCGGGATTGGAGGCCACGGTGCAGGCTTTCAACCGCGCAGCCGTGCATGGCCAGGACCCGGCGTTCGGCCGCGGCAGCACGGCGTTCAACCGTTACCTTGCGGACGCCGAGCACCAGCCCAATCCCTGCGTGGGTCCGCTCCAGCATGGACCGTTCTATGCGGTCAAGGTGGTGATGGGCGATCTGGGCACCTTTGATGGCGTGCGCACCAGCGTCACGGGCGCCGTGCTGCGGCATGACGGCTCGGCCATCGACGGCCTGTACGCCGTCGGCAACGACCGCGCGAGCATCATGGGAGGCAACTACCCCGGCGCCGGCATCACCCATGGGCCGAACATGACGTTTGGCTACGTCACGGCCCACCATATCGCCGACCTGGCGCGCCAAGGCAGGGCCGGCGCATGAACGGCAAAGCCTTGATAGACCATCGCGTCTACACCATTGCGCTGCGCCGCATGCCCGAGTTCACCGAGGTGTTCAACCGGCTGGCCATGCCGGTGCTGCTGCAGACGCTGGGTCAGCCACTGGGCTTTTTCACCAGCATGGTGGGGCCGCAGAACCAGTTCGTGCATCTGTGGGCCTACGACGACCTGGCGGATTACGAGCGCCGCAGCCGCGCACGCGACCTGCATCCTGATTTTCCTGCCTATCTGGCGGCGTCGGCACATTTGATCACCGCCCAGGAAACGCGGCTGATACGCAGGGCCGAGATGCCAGGCTGGACTCCCGGCCCGTGACGCCGCCAACGTTGCCATTTCTATTCAAACGACGCAGACAAGCCATGACCCATTCCTTTTGCATTCTTCCTTCCCGCCGCGCTTTGCTGCGCGCCGCGGCGCTGGCGCTGAGCCTGCAGGCCGGCGGCGCGGCGCTGGCGCAGTCCCCGTGGCCCGCCAAACCCATACGGCTGGTGGTGGGTTTCCCGGCCGGCGGCTCGACCGATGTGATGGCGCGCGTGGTCGGCGCCGCCGTGGGCAAATCGCTGGGCCAGCCGGTGGTGGTGGACAACCGGCCCGGCGCCAGCGGCAACATTGCCGCCGCAGAAACCATCAAGTCTGCGCCCGACGGCCATACCTTCATGGTGGCGCCGATCTCGGTGCAGACCGCCAATCCTTTCCTGTTCAGGCCTGCGTTGAATCCCGAGCGCGATCTGCGCCCCATTGCCAGCCTGGGCCATGCACAACTCTATCTGGTGGTCAAGAAGGATTTGCGCGCCAGGACGGCCACGGAACTGGTGGCCATGGCCCAGGCCGCGCCGGGCAAGCTCAGCTATGGCTCAGGCGGTGCGGGCACGCAGATGCACCTGGTGGGCGAGCTGTTCAAGCAGCAGGCGCATGTCGACGTGGTGCATGTTCCCTACAAGGGCGCGGCGCCGGCGCTGCAGGATGTGCTGGCCGGCCAGATCGACTACTACTTCGATCCCGCCAGCGGAATCGCCCATATCCGCGAAGGCCGCGCCCGTCTGCTTGCCGTCACCGGCGCCAAGCGCTCGCCGTTCTTCCCCGATGCGCCCACGCTGACGGAGCTGGGAATCAAAGGGGTGGAGCTGGGCAACTGGTTCGGCGTCTTTGCCCCGGCCGCCGTGCCCGCCGAGATCACGGCCAGGCTGGAAAAGGAGATTGCCAAGGCCATGCTCCAGCCCGATGTCCGGCTGCGCTTCGCCGACCTGGGCACCGAGCCCATCGTGCAGGATGCCGAGACCTTCCGCAAGACGATAGCCGCGGAAACCCGCCTGCTTTCGGCGCTGATCAAGGAGCGCAATCTCGTCGTCGACTGAGGTGCAGGCGCCTGCCGTCAGCGGCTTCTGGCAGGCAAGGGCGGCAGAATCCAGCCCGGGTTCTGCTGGATCAGCGTCTGGCTGACGGCCTGCACTTGCCGCATCGCGGTGGTGGCGATGGCCGTGGCCGTGCCCAGGCGGCGCGTCACGATGCCTACCGAGCGCAGCGGCCCGTCGGAGATTTCCGAGATCCGCAGTTCGTTGACGCGGGGAATGGTCTTGCTGCCCAGGTAGGGCAGCACGGCCACGCCTATCTCTTTCTTCACCAGCGCGACCACGGTCGCCATCTGCTCCACCTGCATCTTCGGCCGGTACTCGATGCCGCGGTTCAGGTAGGCCGCGCTCATGTAGCGCATCGCCGTGCTGGCGTCCGTGAGCGTGATCAGCGGCAGGTGCATCAGCTGCTCCAGCGCAATACGGTGGGGCACTTGTTCACGCCATTTGCCGTGGCTCAGCACCACAAACCGGTCGCGCAGCAGTTCCTGGTATTGCAGGTCCGGATGCGACGGCGCGACCGATGCCAGCGCAAAGTCCACTTCATGGTTCAGCAGACGTTCTATGCACAGGCTGTTGGCGCAGTCATGCACGGTGATCCTTGGTGCATTGATGGCCTGCTCCAGTGCCGCGCACACTTCGGGCAACACCACCTGGGCCAGCGAGGGCCAGGCCGCGATCGACAGCTGTACGGCAGCCTGCTGCGCCGACGACTGCATGCGCTGCAGACCGGCTTCGTACTCGCCGACGATGGTGCGCGCAATCGTCGCCAGTTGCGCGCCGCCTGCGGTGAGCCGGACGCTGCGCGTGGTGCGCTCGAACAGCGCCAGGCCCAGCGTCGCCTCGAGATCGCGTATCACCTTGCTCAGTGAAGGCTGCGTCATGAACAGCTGCTCGGCCGTCTTGCTGAAGTTGAGCGACTCGCTCAGCGCCAGGAACATGCGCAATTGCCTGGGGGAGATATTCATTCTTTTTAAATATAAATCAATAGATAGAAAGAATTTCAGAAATATATGCGAAGTGCCTAGCATCCAGGTTGTCCCAAGCACCAGGAGCAGGCAAGTGGCACGTATCCCTTACGCAGATTGCAACAACGAAGCCGTGCGCCCTTTGGCCGGGCGCATCGTCGCCGAGCGCGGCGAGATTCTGCATCTGTACCAGATCCTGATGCACAGCGCGCCGCTGGCCGAAGGCTGGCTCAACTACCTCACGGCCGTGCGCCAGAAAACCGCGCTGTCGGGCGCCTTGCGCGAGCTCATCATCATGCGCGTGGCCCTGCTGAACAACGCGCCGTATGAAGCCGATCAGCATGCGCCCATCGCGCTGCGGGAAGGGGTTTCCCAGGCCAAGCTCGACGCGCTGGGCGAATGGCGCAACTGCGCGCTGTTCGATGCCAACGAGCAGGCCGTGCTGGCCTACACCGACGCGATGACGCGCCAGATCCAGGTGCCCGACGCGGTGTTCGACGCCGTCAAGGCGCTGTATGCGCCCGCGCAGCTGGTGGAAATCACCGCCACCGTGGCGGCCTACAACATGGTTTCACGCTTTCTCGAAGCGTTCCAGATCCATTCCCACGACGCGCGTTGACGGGGCAGCGCGCAAGGAGCGCCCAAAGAGGCGTCGCCGCGCCAGGTTTTTTTGCACGCGCCTACAAGACTACCAACGAGGAGACAACATCATGATCAGGAAACTGGCCTGGGCTGCGGCCCTGCTTTTGCCCATGGCGGCCGGCGCACAGGATGCCTGGCCTGCCAAGGCCATCACTTTCATCGTGCCATACCCGCCGGGCGGCCCCACCGACTTGATGGCGCGCCTGATTGCCACGCCGCTATCGCAAAAGCTCAACGTTCCCGTCATTGTCGAGAACAAGGCCGGGGCCAGCGGAAACATAGGCACGTCCCAGGTGGTCAAGGCCAAACCGGACGGCTATACCATTTTGCTGGCCGCCAGCGGCAACCTCACGGCCAACCAGTATCTGTACAAGAAGCTCGATTTCGACCCCATCAAGGATCTCGCGCCTGTCATACAGATCTCCAAGTTCCCGCTGGTGCTGGAGGTTTCCGAGAAAAGCCCCATCAAGTCCTTTCAGGACTATGTGAAGTTCGCCAAGAACCCGGACAACCGCGCCACGTTCGGCTCGGCGAGCAACGGCTCGCCGCAGCACCTGGGCGCGGAACTGTTCAAGGACACGGCCAAGGTGGATCTTTCCCATGTGCCCTACAAGGGCGCGGGCCCGGCGCTGATCGATCTCATGGGCGGCCAGATCACCAGCATGTTCGACATCCTGGGCAGCTCCATCTCGCACATCAAGTCGGGCAAGCTCAGGCCGCTGGCCGTGACCACCAAGGAGCGTTCACCGCTGCTGCCCAACGTGCCTTCGATTGCCGAGCTGGGTTACCCGCAGTTCGAGTACTACGCCTGGCACGGCATATCGACGACCGCCGGCACGCCCAAGCCCGTCATCAAACGGCTGAACACTGAACTGCGCAGTATTTTTGCCGACCCTGGCTTCAAGGCGAAATGGCTGGAAATCGGCTCGGAACCGGTCGCGGGCACGCCCGAGGAATTTGCCGCTTTCATTCAATCGGAGGCGCGAAAGATGGGGCCGCTGATCAAGGCGCTGGATATTCAGCTGGACTGACCTGGCCCGACAATGGATTTACGCCAAAATCCATTGCCGGGTGGGGTGAACATAAGCTCAATCGCGCGCAATATTCCGAAATAATCGCCCATCCGACCCAATACCGGCAAATGCTTGAGTTATCCTCGATTGCACCAAGAGGAGAACATAAAAGTGGCAGTACTGATTCCTGCAATGGGAACCTGCGCTGGCCGTATGACGTCGGGCGAGCGCCGCCTGGCCGAGCGGCTGGAGCAAAAGCTCGATGAAGACTACATGCTTTGGTATGACGTTCCCATTGGTCCCAAGCAAACACACCCTGATTTTGTCGTTATCCATGCGCGCCGCGGCATTCTGATTCTCGAAACCAAGGATTGGCGGCTGGATACGATTCAGCAGGCTACCAGGCAGGCGTGGACACTGACTGTCGAGGGCCGTCCCAAAGTCGTTATGAGCCCGGCGGCCCAGGCCAGGCACTGCGCCATTCAGGTCGTCAATGCGCTGGAGCGTGATCCGCAACTGATACAGACAGATGGGCCGCATACAGGAAAGCTGTCATTCCCCTGGGGCAGTGGCGTCGTCTTTACCAATATCACGCGCAAGCAGTTTGACGATTCGGGACTGAACCAGGCGATTGATGGCCATCTCGTCATCTGCAAGGACGAGATGCTGGAGTCCGTCGATGCGGAGGTGTTTCAGCAGCGGTTGTGGAACATGTTCCCTCACGCATTCGGCAAGGTCATTTCGGTGCCGCAAATGGAGCGCGTGCGCTGGATCATGTTTCCCCAGGTACGGGTTCCCGTGCAAGGCAGCCTTCTGCCGGATGACGCGGATGAGCTGCCGGACATCATGCGCGTCATGGATCTGCAACAGGAGCAGCTCGCGCGCAGCCTGGGCGATGGGCATCGTGTCATCCATGGGGTTGCCGGTTCCGGCAAGACAATGATCCTCGGCTATCGTGCCGAGCACCTGGCCAAGGCGCCGTCAGCCAAGCCCATTCTCGTGCTTTGCTACAACGAACCCTTGGCGGTGAAGTTGAATGCCTGGTGCACGGCCAAGGGCCTGGCCGACCGCGTGCACGCGCGCAACTTCCACAAGTGGTGTCGCCAGCAATTGGTGGCTTACGGGCAGGCGCTGCCCGCGCAGGGAGCGGGCATGTTCGATCAGATGGTCGAGTATGTGATCCGCGGCGTCGACCGCCAACAGATTCCGTCCGGACAGTACCAAGCGGTCATGGTCGACGAAGGCCACGATTTTCAACCCGCATGGCTCAAGCTGGTCACCCAGATGGTCGATCCTGAGACCAACAGCTTGCTGGTCCTGTACGACAGCGCGCAGAACATCTACGGCAAAAGCAAGGCGCGTGGATTCAGTTTCAAGAGCGTGGGAATCCAGGCTTCGGGCCGGACCACCATTCTGAAGATCAACTATCGCAATACCCGGCAAATCCTCAAAGTGGCCAATCGTGTGGCTGCGGAGTTCCTGCAGCCCGATGCCCAGGACGATGACGGCGTGCCCATGGTGCAGCCCATCAGTTGCGGCCGCGATGGACAGGAGCCGCTGATCGTGCGCCTGCCGACGCCAAGAGACGAACCTGCCAAGATTGCCGAGCTTCTTGCCGCTGCGCACCAGGAAGGCCACGCCTGGGGGGACATGGCCATTCTGTGCCGCGATCATGAGTCGATGAATCAATGCGCCGCCGCGTTGAGCCAGCGCAAGATGCCCCATCGCGTGCGCCATCGCTCGGGAGACTTCGACCCACTGGCCGACACCATCAAGGTAATGACCATGCACGCGAGCAAGGGACTGGAATTTCCCGTGGTGGCCGTCGCAGGAGTCGGCCAGATGCCGCGCCATGGCGAAGAGCCTGCGGACGAGGCCAAGCTGTTCTACGTGGCTGCCACCCGCGCCACGCAGAAGCTGGTGCTTACCGTGGCAGGCACTGGGGCCTTTGCGCAGGCGCTCTTTGCCGCACCGTCCATCTGACTTGCGGGGACGGCAGGGCTCGCGAACTTCGGGCAGGCCGCTTCAAAGTGGCCGATAGTGCCAGCCGCTATCGGCCAATGAAGCGATTCCAGCGCGGCAGCCAGCAACCAGCGCTATGCACGCGCAAATCAGCGGCATTTCACCGGATCGCACATTAATCCAGGGTTACACTGATTATTACAAGAGCTCGATGAATGCACGCGATTGGCACGCTATGCCTGCTTGGTTTTTGCCAGCCAAAGCGCCGTGGATTGAAACGACCCGGGTCGCCCCATAAAAAATCACAACAGGTCTTAATCAGAGGAGTTTCAATGGAAGCGGAAGAGTTGGAGTACGTGGGTTTCTGGTCGCGCGTCGGCGCGTCACTGATAGATACCATTCTGATCGGAATCGTCATCTGGCCGCTGCTGACGGCTTTCTATGGCGATGCCTATTGGGAGGGTGCAAGCATGGTCAAAGGTCCCATGGACTTTTTGCTTTCCTGGGTCTTCCCCATGGTCGCAGTGCTTGTTTTCTGGGTGGCAAAACAAGCCACTCCGGGGAAAATGGCAATATCGGCAAGAATCGTAGATGCCAAGACGGGTGCGGCGCCATCCACGGGACAGTTCATCGGCCGCTATCTGGCTTATTTCCTCTCAGGTTTGCCATTGGGAATGGGAATTTTCTGGGTCGCTTTTGACGGCCGCAAGCAAGGCTGGCATGACAAGCTCGCCGGCACAGTGGTGGTTCGCCAGAAAAACCGCAAGCCGCGGCCGGTCACATTCGATCAAAGTCACTGAAACCACATCATCGGCGCAGGCAGCAAAGCAATCGTGCCTGCGGCCCGCACGAAACCACGACCGCGTGGTCTGCCGGTCTGCGCAGGCAGCGCTTTGCCGCTGCGTGTGACTGCAATGCACAGTGAGTCGGCCGCCAGCAGCCATGGGGGTACCATCGGCCAGAAGCGGCCCTGGGGCCAGACCGGTGAACCGAGGAACCATATGAAAGTAGAAGGCCAATGCCAATGCGGCGCGATTGAATTCGAGGCGCAGGTTCAACCAGGCAGCGTGACGATCTGTCATTGCCTCGACTGCCAGACGCACTCGGGCTCGGCATTCAGAGCCAATATCTCGGCCCCTGCGGCCGGGTTCAAGCTGTTGAAAGGCGCGCCTCGCACCTTTGTGAAGACCGCCGCCAGCGGCAACCGGCGGCTTCTTGCATTCTGTGAAAACTGTGGCAGCCCGCTTTATGCCTGCGCCGTGGAGAATCCCCAGGCCTACTCCCTGCGCACCGGCGTTCTGAAACAACGCGCCGAACTGGGCACGCCACAGCGGGAGATTTGGACGATACGGCGTCGGCCATGGGTGGCGCTTGCCGGGGTCGACGAGGCCTACGACGGCCAACCGTGATGTAAAAGCCAATTGCGTCCAGCCCTGATCGGGCAGGGCGGCGCGCAGATGGGGCAGCGGTGCAGGTCCAGTTGTGACGGCAAGAAGAATTGGCGGGGACAGGGGACAGCCATCAAGGCGCGGCCACGGGTCCTGGGCGTGGCAGCGCGGCCAGCTGCGCGGCGCTCAGACCCTGGCGCGCCATCACCGCGGGCAGCAGAAAGTCGCGCCAGCGCTGCTCGAAAGCCTCGACCTGCGCCAGATAGCGCACATGGCTGTGGACATCGGTTCCCGCAAGTACCTCGCCAATCAGCACCAGCGCCAGCCCGGGCGACAGCCATGACCATCGGGACAGCAGTTCAGCCTGTGCGATACGGCTTTCGGCCCGCTCCACGCTCAGCGGCTCCAGGGCCAGATCCTGGTCGAGCGCGCGGACCGCAAAGCTTGCCGGCCAGACCGCGGGCAGCTGCGCCGCGATTTCGGGATGGGCCGCATACCAGGCCTGGGCCAGCGCCTGCTCGCGCTCTTCGCTGTCGTGCTGCGCTGCGCGTATGGCCACAATCGATTGCAGCCGCGACGGCGTGGGCGCCTGCTGCTCGGCGAGCAGCAGCAGTCCGGCGGGCACGGCAAACGTCAGCGCCAGCCACAGTCCCAGCGCGGCCAGCATGGCCGTGGCGCCCGAACCCGGCAGGCAGCTGAGCAAGCCGCCCAGCAGCACCCACGGCGCGCAGAACGCGGCCAGCGCGCCCAGCCATTGCATGGCCACCGCCAGGCTCGCCCCCGGGTCCAGCGCCAGCGCCGGCAGGGTTGCGGCCGCGGTCACGGCCCACAGGCCCAGCAGGCGCCAGCCCAGCGCCGCGATCAGCAGCGGCGCCATGCCGTGGGTCGACTGCACGCGCAGCAGGCCCAGGCGGCCCTGTTCACGCTCCTCCTGCAGCCAGCCTGCACACAGCAGCAAGGCCACCAGCGGCACCAGCAGCGCGACCATGGCCGGCAGGCCGGGCAGGCCGCTTTCGGTCAGCAGCGGATTCCTCAGCGGCCCCGGATCGCGCGCGTCCACATGCCGGCTGTCAAGCGAAGCCTTGAGGCGCGCGGGCAGCACGTCGAGGCGCTGCACGCCCAGCGCCAGGCCGGCGCGCACCGGCATGCGCGTGCCGCCGAGTTCGCCGCGCCCCAGCTGGTAGGTGGCGATGGCATTGGCCGGGCCGGGCGGCTGCAGGCGCTGCGCGGCCTGCGCCCGTTGCGCCGTGAAGACCGCCGCGTCCTGCGCCGCGGCCGCACGCCAGGCGCGCGCGTCCAGTCCGACCGCGATCGCCGACGCCAGCAGCACCAGGAACAAGGCACTGAATGCCATCCAGGCCAGAGGCTGGCGGCGCAGCCGCAGGCCTTCGGCCTGCCAATGGTGGCGGCGCGGCCAGCTCATGGCGTGAGCCTGCGTGCGCTCCAGCACAGCGCAGCCAGCGCCAGCACCAGCCAGGCCGAAAGAATGCCCCAGTCGGCAACGCTGTTGCGCAGCGCAAATTCCACGCCGGGCGCGGCATAGCGCCACTGCGGCATGGTCTGCCACTGGGCATTGCCGCCATACCGGCTTTCAAAAGAAGTCACTCCGCGGGTGGCGTTCATATCCCATTCGTCCATGAGGGTGGTGTATTGCTGGCGGTATTGCTCGGCAGCTTCCTCGAAATGCCGGCGGTGCGCCAGGTCGGTGCCGGCCAGCGCACTGCTGATCGCGCGCATCGCCGCATAGGGCGTGACGGCGCCGGTCCAGCGCAGCCGGCGCTGCTGGGCCAGTTGGTCTTCCCACAGCTGCGCGAAATGCAGGGCGTGCACGCGCGTGGCGTAGGCGTCGCGGAACAGCCGCCGCCGGGCGTTGGCGCCAAACGGCAGGTCTTCGAGGCGCGCCACGCCGTTGTGTGCCAGCAGCTGTGCGTCGAAAGCCTGCAGGCGCTGGGCCGCGCTGCCGTCGCCGGGCAGGCCGTGCTCCATGTCATGGTGGATGCGCGACCAGAACTGTTCGCCCGTGGGCAACGCGGCGCGCTGCGCGACGCTTGACGCCGCCAGGCGCGGCACGATGAACACCGCGCCCACCCACAGCGCCAGCAGCACCAGCAGCGCGGCGCGGGAGCTGCGGCTCAGCGCCGACACCAGCACCGTGATCGCGGCCCAGAGGGCGTAATAGAGCAGCAGCGCCAGCGGCAGCAAGCCGGCTTGCAGCGCGCCCTGGTCGGCGGCCAGCAGCCAGCCGCCGGCCAGCAGCACGGGCAACAGCACCAGCAGCACGCCAGCGCCCAGCGCCAGCCATTTTCCCAGCAGCAAGGTGCTGGCTGGCAGGCCGCAGGCCTGCAGCATGCGCAAGGTGCCGAGTTCGTGCTCCTGCGTGACGCTGCCATGGCCCAGCACCAGCACCAGCAGCGGCACCAGGGCGTACAGCACGAATGCCGGGTTGAAGTCGCCCAGGCCGATGGACGGCGCGGCATCGGCGGCCGGCGCGAACATTGCCAGATTGCGCCTGTGCGGCTCCAGCCACAGCGCCTGGCCGGCCTGGGCATCGATGCCGGCGTCCACGCCCGACAGCGCCGAGTGCGGCTTGAACGCATAGAGCCCGAAGTGCGCGGCGCGGTGCGGGTTTCTGTCGCCCTGGTGGTCCCATTGCTGGCGCGCCGTGGTTTCAACCGCACGCCGCTCCTGCTCGGCCTGCTGGCGCTGGTGCGCGCCCGCTGCCAGCACCGCCAGCAGCAGCAAGGCCAGCAGCGTGCCCAGCCCCCAGAGCCGGCCGTCGCGCAGCAGCGCGCGCAGTTCCTTGGTGGCGATAGCGGTGATTGCGGCAATCATGCAGCGCCTCCCTGCACGGGAGCACGCGCGTGCTGGAGATAGATGCGCTCGAGTTCGCCCTGGTCCACATCCCGGGCATCGAACTCGGCCACGAGGCGGCCTTCCTTGAGAATGCCTATGCGGTCCGCCGCCTGCAGCGCGTTGAACAGGTCGTGCGTGGCCATGAGCACGCCCATGCCCGCGCGCTTGGCCAGCAGCAGGCTTTGCGTGAATTCATGGGCTGCGGCAGGGTCCAGCCCTGAAGTCGGTTCGTCGAGCAGCATGGCGCTGGCCTGGCGCGCCTGGGCAATCGCCAGACCCACCTTCTGGCGCATGCCCTTGGAGTAGCCGGCCACGCGCCGGTCATGCGCGGGCGCGGCCAGCCCGGCGGCGGCCAGCAGCGCGCGCGCCTGGGCGGCGCCCAGCGCGATGTCCGACAGCTTGCAGAAATAGCGCAGGTTCTCGGCGCCCGACATATACGGGTACAGCGCCACGTTTTCGGGCAGATAGGCCAGGCGCGCGCGCGCCTGCTGCGGCTGGCGCGAGGCATCGATGCCATCGACCAGTGCCTGGCCCGACGCCGCGGGCACGAAGCCCAGCAGCGCGTTCAGCGTGGTGGTCTTGCCCGCGCCATTGCCCCCCAGCAGCGCATACACGCTGCCACGGGGCACGGCCAGGTCCAGTGCGTCCAGCGTCACCCGCGCGCCACGGCAAATGGTGAGGCGGCGCGCCTGCAGGGCAGGGGTGGCGGGCATCAGAAGAAATAGCGCAGGCTGGCGCCCACGGTGGTGCGCGGCACGGGCGAGACCATCAGGCCCGCGGCGCTGCCATAGGCGATCTCCGTGCCATGGCGCTGCGGCTGGAACGTGGCATACAGCGACAGCTGCGTCTGGCCCCAGTCATAGGTGCCGCGCAGGTCGTAGCGCGTGTACAGCGGCATGCGGCGTTCCTGGGTGGCAGGCGTGCCGACATAGTAGGGAATGTCCGAGATCAGATAGGCATCGGCATCGAGCGTGAGCTGCCCCGCGCCCAGGCGCAGCTTGTGCTGGACGCCGGCCTTGAGCTGCGTGGCCGGAATCGACAGCTTGGCCCCCGCGTTGGCCGCGGGATTGTTGACCTTGGCCTGCAGGATCTTGCCCAGGCTCGCGTAGATGCTGGTTGCCGGCGTCGCACGCCAGCGCGTCTCCAGCTCGAAGCCCTTGCGCGTGGTGTCGCCCACGGACTTGAACGAGCCGTCGGCCTGGCCCACGATCTCGTCCGAGTTGAGGATGTAGTAGGCCGCGCCCGAGACCGTCCAGCCCGGCGCGGGCGCTGCAGTGAAACCCAGGTCATAGGAGCGCACCTTGCTTGGCGCCACCTGGCTGATGACGCCGCCGCGCGCGCCCAGCGGGCCGGTGGCGCCGCTGCTGCTGATCTGCTCGGCCGAGGGCGAGCGCATGCCTTCGGCGACGTTGGCAAACAGTTCGAGCTGCGGCATCAGCGACCATGACGCGCCGAGCTTGGGCGTGAACACGCCCTTGCTGTACGCGGTGCTCGCGTCCGGCAATTTCAGGTTCTGGATGTCGTAGTCGAAGCGGTCATAGCGCGCGCCGGCGCTGAGCTTGACGGTCTCGCCGGCCCGCCACTGGCTCTGGGCAAACAGGCCATAGGTCAGCAGGTCCAGTTCCTGGGCATTGACATAGTTGGCCGTGGGCACGCGGTTGGTGAACATGCGGCGCGAAGCGTCGCCCCGGTCCTGGCGCAGCTCGGCGCCCAGCGCCAGCGCGGCCTGGCCAAAGGTGCTGTTGTGCAGCACGCGCGCGCCGAAGATATTGCGGTCGTCCGCGCCCACGGTGTGCTGCGTGGCGTTGGCCGTGATGGCGCGCGTGCGCTCGAAGCTTTCCGCATAGCCGGTCGCGAACCAGCCCTGCTCGCCTTCGGCGGGCGCGCGGTTGAAGACAATGCTGCTGCGGCGTGCGCTGCCGAAGCCCGGGTTGCCGGCCTGGGTCGAGCGCGGGTCCAGACCGGCCTCGATCTGCGGCAGCAGCAGATAGCCGGCGGCCTCGAAGTCGGCGACATAGCGTGTCACGCGCAGGCTGTAGCGCGCGTCGGCGTGCGTGGTCGACAGCTTCCAGGAAAAGCTGTCGCGCTGGGTATGCGAGGCGAAGCGGTAGCCGTCGTTGCGGTAGATGTCGGCAACGAAGAACGAATCGATGGCGGCGAAGCGGTTCGACAGCACCAGCGACGTGCGGCGCAGGCCGTAGCGCTCGGCACCCACGCTGATGCTCGAAGGCGTGGCGCTGCCGCCGTCCCTGGTGCGGATATCGACCGCGCCGGCGCGGTTCTGGTCGCCATAAAGCGCCGAGATCGGACCCTTGATGATGTCGATGCCGTCGATCATCTCGGCATGGAGCCACTCGAGGAACACCGGGCCGTGGCCCGCGCCGCCCTGGCTCGAAGGAATGTTCTGCGGCACGCCGTCGACATGCACCGCGGTATCGGCGCCATGCGTGCCCTGGGTCGCGAAGCCGCGCATGCGAAAGCCGTTGCCGGTCTCGCCCTGGTCGATGTTGTTGGCCAGCACGCCCGGCACACGGCGAAAGACGTTGGAGATGTCGCGGCCCACATTGGTGCTGGCGATGTCTTCCTGGTTGAGCTGCTGCACGGTGGCGGGCAGCGCCTTGGGGGCCAGCGTGATGGCCGCGCGCTCGCCCGGCGTGCGCGTGGCCGGGCCCGTGGTTTCGCGCACTTCGATGGCGTCCAGCGTGGCGGAGGCCTGGGCCTGGGCCTGGGCCGGGCCGATCAGCGTGATCGCCAGCGCGCAGGCGCTCAGCGGGGCGGCGGGCAGGCGGCAGGCAGCGGCGCCGCGCAGGTAAATGGGCAGGGAGGTCATGGTGATTCTATGAAGGGGCAAGGCGATGGGGCGGGGCGGCGCGCGCAGGCGCGGCCCGGCCCCATGCCAAATGCAGGGCGCGGCACGGTGTCAGCGCAGAAAAAGGACAGGTCAGCGCGGCTCAGGCCGGCGGTGGGCCGCGCGGATGGGCGGCCAGCGAACAGTGGCGCTGCGGCAAGCCCGAAGACAAGCGGATGGGCGGCGTATCGGCTTCGGCATGCCAGCGCAATCCGGGAGGCGTGCCGCCCGGCGCCAGATGCTGCGCATGGAACAGGCACCAGAGACAGGCAACGGCCTCTGCCGCCGGCGCCTCATGGCCCGGTGGAGCCGATCCCGCCCCTGTGCCCGCCTGCGCCGTGGCGCGGGCCGGCTCGCTCGCATGCTGCGCCTGATGCAACGGCCAGGCGAGCAGCAGGCTTGCCATGGCGATGGCCAGCATCCAGCGCAGGGCAGGGGGACCGGGACGTGGCATAGGCAGGCGGGCTTCTATGAACTGTGATGATATAACATCCGAATTATAGCGCCGACAACGACGCGGCTTGTCGGCTGACGCCCGCGCCCATCCGCGTATGTTCCGATGGCTTCTGGAAAACCCTAATGAATTGTTCGGCCATTCGCGTTTCTTGACCAAAGCCCGGTCGACGCACATATTGGCACCAGGTCCCCGGGCCCCAGCCGGCCGGTTCATCCACGTTGAATCTCTGCAAAGGCCACCGTCATGACTGCACGCAGCGAAGAAGCCACCCTTTTTTCCCACGTCAAGGCGGGTGAGAATCCGTGGCGTTCCGATGGTCTGAGAGATTTCTTTCTCTACCGCGACCTGGGGGTGGCCGACGCCACCCATGGCCGCGTGATCGCGCACCTGGTCAAGGCCAACAAGCCGCCTGAGGAAGGCACGGGCTGGCACCGGCATGTCGCCGACTTCCAGATCGTGCTCATGACCAAGGGCTGGGCGAAGTTCATGTACGAAGACCAGGTGACACTGGTGGCGGCCGGCGACTGCGTGCACCAGCGCCCGGGCATACGCCACTACCTGTTCGACTATTCGCCGGACATGGAATACCTGGAGATCGTGGGCCCGGCGCTGTTCGGCACGGTGGAGACCGACGCGCCCTGCGAGGTGCCCAAGCCCGCCGCCTGGCCTGCCGAAGAGGTCGCGGCTGCGGCGCAGCGCGACAGCAAGACCTGAACGCCAAGCCGATCGCCGCAGGCGAACCTGTATCGGCAGCGAGCCTGGCGAAGACCGGCTGTCCATGCTCACGTCGGCGGCCAGCTCCGACAGGCGCTTGCCTTGCCGGCGTGCAAGCAACAGCTGCCGGCCAGCATGCTGGGCCTGGCCGACAAAGCGGTTGACCAGGGCTTGCACGCGCGCGGACGCAAACACGCTGGCGCACTGGCCGGGCGCGAGCGACTTCGAGCCGCTGGTGTGCGCCTTCGAGCGTCGTGAAGCTCAGCCAGTCCCGTTCAGGGTAAACGCGTAACTGCCCTAGAATCAGTGCAGCCCGGTGCGCGCCCTGCGTGCACCAGCCCCCACACAAGCGCTTCACCATGGATGACCTCCATGGCGCAGGCTGCATGCCACGGACTGCGCAACAAGTTCGGGCACGCTTTCCGGTCAACCGCCCGTGCACGGCCTGCTGCAGGCACGGGCTTCGTCGCGTGGCGCCAGCCGCCACCATGAACCGCACTTCCCATGCCCATTTCCAAGAAAACAAGCAAGCGCATAGTGATCGCCCTGGTGCTGTGCGCGGCCGCCGCGGCGTTCGCGAAATGGCAGTTCTTTCCCGCCAAGCCGCCGAGCAATTTCATCACCGCGGTCGCCGTCACCGGTGACCTGGAGGACACGGTGCTGGCCAGCGGCACGCTGCAGGCCTTCAAGCAGGTGAGCGTGGGCGCGCAGGTGTCGGGCCAGATCAAGTCGCTCAAGGTGGCGCTGGGCGACAACGTCAAGGCCGGCCAGCTGATTGCCGAGATCGACTCGCTGACCCAGCAGAACACCGTACGCAATGCCGAGGCGGCGCTGGCCACGGCGCGCGCCAATCTGCGCGCGCGCCAGGCGTCGCTGTCGCAGGTGGAGCAGGCCTACCGCCGCCAGCAGCAGTTGCGCGCGGCCGACGCCGGCCCGCAGGCCGATCTGGAAAGCGCCGAGGCGACCTACCGCGCGACGCTGGCGGAAATCGACGCGCTGCAGGCGCAGCTGCGCCAGGCGGAAATCGCCGCCGACACCGCCAAGGTGAACCTGGGCTATACGCGCATCGTTGCGCCCATGGACGGCCAGGTCGTGGCCCTGGTGACCCAGGAAGGCCAGACCGTCAATGCCAACCAGGCGGCGCCCACCATCATCAAGCTGGCCAGGGTCGACTCGATGACCGTCAAGGCGCAGATCTCCGAGGCCGATGTGACGCGCGTCAAGCCCGGCCAGAAGGTGTCCTTCACCATCCTGGGCGAGCCCAACCAGCGCTACCAGGCGACGCTGCGCGCGGTCGAGCCGGCGCCCGATTCCATCCTCACCGAGACCACGGCGGCCAGCACCGCCGCCAGCACCGCCGCGGCCACGGCCATCTACTACAACGGCTTGTTCGACGTGCCCAACCCCGACGGCAAGCTGCGCATCTCGATGACGGCCCAGGTCTACATCGTGCGCGCCGAGGCCAAGGGCGTGGTCACCATTCCTTCTGCCGCGCTGGGCGCACGCAACGCCGACGGCACGACGGCGCTGCGCGTGCTCGATGCCGCGGGCAGCGCCCAGCCGCGCGCGGTCAAGGTCGGGCTGAACAACAATGTGACGGCCGAGATCACCGAAGGCCTGGCCGCGGGCGAGCAGGTGGTGCTGGGCGACGGCGCGGCCGCACCGGCCAAGGGCGGCATGCGCGGCGGCCCGCCACCGCAATGACGCAAACGCCTGCTATGTCCAACGACATGAATCCCCCGGACGCGGGCCAGCCGCTGCTGGAAATCCGCGGCGTCACGCGCGAGTTTCCCGCGGGCGACCAGATGCTCGCGGTGCTCAAGAACATCGACCTGGCTATCCATTCGGGCGAGATGGTCGCCATCGTCGGTCAGTCGGGTTCCGGCAAGTCGACGCTGATGAACATTCTGGGCTGCCTGGACACGCCCACGCGCGGCAGCTACCGCGTGGCCGGGCGCGAAACCGGCCAGCTCACGCCCGACGAACTCGCCGAGCTGCGGCGCGAGCATTTCGGCTTCATCTTCCAGCGTTACCACCTGCTGTCCGATCTCACGGCCCAGGGCAATGTCGAAGTGCCGGCCGTCTATGCGGGGCGCACGCGCGCCCAGCGCCATGCGCGCTCCACCGAACTGCTCGATCGCCTGGGCCTGGCCGAGCGCATGCACCACACGCCGGGCAAGCTCTCGGGCGGCCAGCAGCAGCGGGTGTCGATCGCGCGCGCGCTGATGAACGGCGGACGCGTGATCCTGGCCGACGAGCCCACGGGCGCGCTGGACACGCAGTCGGGCGCGGAAGTCATGAAGATCCTGGGCGAGCTGCATGCCGAAGGCCATACGGTGATCATCGTCACGCACGACATGGGCGTGGCCGCGCACGCCGAGCGCGTGATCGAGATCCGCGACGGCGTGATTGTCGGCGATACGCGCCGCGCTGAAGCGCCCACGCCCGCGGGCCGCGCCGCGCCGGCGGTGGGCGCCGCTCCCACGGGCTTGACGGCGCGCGTGTCGGCGTTTGGCGACCGCTTTCGCGAGGCCTTCCACATGGCGCTGCTGGCCATGAACGCCCACCGGCTGCGCACTTTCCTGACCATGCTGGGCATCATCATCGGCATTGCCTCGGTGGTCTCGGTGGTGGCACTGGGCTCGGGCGCGCAGAAGAAGGTGCTCGAAGACATCAGCGCCATAGGCACCAACACCATAGAAGTGTTCTCGGGTGCGGGCTTCGGCGACGTGCGCGCGGCCGCGGTGCGCACCCTGGTGCCCAGCGACGCCGATGCGCTCGCCGCCCAGCCCTACGTCGACAGCGTCACGCCCAACGTCAGCACGGCGGCGCGCTTTCGCTGGCGCAATGTGGAGCTCACCGGCACCGTGAACGGGGTAGGGGAGCAGTACTTCCGCGTCAAGGGCGTGAAGTTGGCGCAGGGCGTGGCCTTTGCGCACACGGCGGTGCAGGAGCTGCAGCAGGTCGCGGTGATCGACGACAACACGCGCGCCAAGCTGTTTCCCAACCTGGCCAATCCCGTGGGCGAAGTGCTGCTGCTGGGCAGCGTGCCGGTGCGCGTGATCGGCGTGGTCGCCAAGAGCGAGAACGCGTTCGGCAATTCCGAGGCGCTCAACGTCTGGGTGCCCTACACCACGGCCATGGGCCGCATCGTCGGGCAGAACTATCTGCGCAGCATCACGGTGCGCGTGTCCGACAGCGCGCCCATGGCCGCTGCCGAGCAGGGCATCAACCAGCTGCTCAAGACGCGCCACGGCCGCGAGGACTTCTATGTGCTCAACACCGACAGCATCCGCCAGACCATAGAGAACACCACCCGCACGCTGACGCTGCTGATCGCCTCGATTGCGGTGATCTCGCTGATGGTCGGCGGCATAGGCGTGATGAACATCATGCTGGTGTCGGTGACCGAGCGCACGCGCGAGATCGGCGTGCGCATGGCCGTGGGCGCGCGCCAGGGCGATATCCAGCAGCAGTTCCTGATCGAGGCGGTGCTGGTCTGCCTGATAGGCGGCGCGCTGGGCATAGGCATTGCCGTGGGCCTGGGCGCGCTGATCGTGCATTTCGTGCCGGTCGTGCCGCTGGCGTTCTCCACCAGCTCCATGGTCTGGGCCTTTGCCTGTTCCACGCTGATCGGCGTGGTGTTCGGCTTCCTGCCGGCGCGCAGCGCGGCCCGCCTCAACCCCATTGACGCGCTGGCGCGCGAGTGACAAGCGATGACCATGAACCGACTTTCCGCGCTGACGCTGCTGGCCCTGCTCGCGGGCTGTGCCGGCACGCGCTCCGACTACCAGACTCCGGCCGTGGCCCTGCCCACCACCTGGCAGCAGGCGGCGACAGCCACCGCAGCGGCGCAGCTGCCCGAGCGCTGGTGGCGCCAGTTCAACGATCCCGCGCTGGACCAGCTGATCGAATCGGCGCTGGCGCGCAGCAATGATCTCGCGGCCGCGGCCTGGCGCGTGCGCCAGGCGCAGCTGCAGGCCGGCATCGCCGCGACGGCGCTGGCCCCCACGGTGGCCGGGCGCGTGAGCAGCAATGCTTCGCGCCGCTTGGAGGGCGATGGCAACGCCACCGCGCGCAGCAGCGGCGCGGCGCTGTCGGCAAGCTATGAAGTCGATCTGTGGGGCCGCGTGGCCCGTACGCGCGATGCGGCCGAGTGGGCGGCGCGCGCCACGCAGCAGGACCTCGAAGCCGCGGCCCAGGCGCTGGCCGGCACGGCCGCGGGCCTGTACTGGCAACTGGCCCATGTGCAGCAGCGCCTGGCCAGCGGCCAGGACAGCCTGGCCTACGCGCTGCGCACGCAGGAGTTGGTGCGCGTGCAGTACGCGGTGGGTGCGGTGTCGGCGCTGGAGCTGCGCGAAGCCGAGCAGACCGTCGCCAGCCAGCGCGCGGCGCTGGTGCTGCTCGCGCAGCAGCGCGTGCAGACGCGCAATGCGATCGCGATACTGGTCGATGCGCCGCCCGGCGACGCCACGCTTGCGCAACTGCTGCCCAACGCGCCCGAACGCCTGCCCGAGACCGCGCTGCCGGCCGTGGCCGCGGGCGTGCCGGCCGAGCTGCTCGCGCGCCGGCCCGATCTGCGCGCCGCCGAGGCCAGGCTGCGCAATGTGCTGGCCAGCGGCGACGCAACGCGCGCCAGCTACTACCCCGCGCTCACGCTGACGGGCGAGCTCGGAACGTCCAGCAGCGCGCTGCTGAACCTGCTGTCCAACCCCGTGCCGGCGCTGGGCGCGGGATTGACGTTGCCTTTTCTGCGCGCGCGCGAAATGCAGCTGTCGGGCGAGCTGGCGCAGGCGCAGTATGCCGAAGCGGTGGTGAACTTTCGCCAGACGCTGTATACCGCGCTGGCCGATGTCGAGAACGCGCTGTCGGCGCGCACACAGTATGCCGAGCAGGGTCAGCAGCTCGAACTGCAGCTGGCCGCGGCGCGCGAAGCCGAGCGCTTGTACGAAGTGCGCTACCGCACCGGCTCCTCGGCGCTGCGCCTGTGGCTCGATGCCCAGGAGCGGCGCCGCAGCGCGGAACTCGCGCTGCAGGCCAACCGGCTCGACCAGCTCAATGTGCTGGCCACGCTGTACCGCGTGCTGGGCGGCGGCATGCCGGCCGTGGGCGGATAAGCCGCGTGCGCCGGCGCTGAAAACGGCGATATTCCTTTAGCGCGGCGTTTTATTCGCTAGGAATTGCGTGATTTTCAGAAAAAATCGGAGTTTTCCGCGCCGTTGTGCGCTGTGAAAGCCTGCTTGACGGCCTGCACTATCGGGTCCTGCAGGTGCTGCAGGCGGCCGTCGGGAGCGAACAGGGCCGGCAGGTCGCGGCGCAGCTTGCCGCTGACCGTCCAGCCATTGGTGCGCAGCGACGCGATGATGCGGTCGGCATCGGCGTCGGGCAGCTCGACCAACTGCTTGATGGCCTGGCGCGCGGCATCGTTGTCGCGCAAGGTCGAGGCCTCCTGCGCCATTTCATGCTCCACCGTGGCCTGCAACAACGCGTTGACATAGTGCACATGCTGGGTCAAATCCAGGTAGCGCCAGGCATGCAGCGCGTCCTGGTCGGCAGTGAAGTGGAAGTCGCTGGGAACGCCATCGGGGTAGACCTGCGTGCTGCCAAAGTGATAGCTGCCTTCATAGCGGCGCATCAAGGGGCGGGAGAAGGATTCGAGCACGCGGTCATATTCGGCGCGCCCCGCGGGCGAGCCGGCAATCGTGGCGGACACCGGGATGATGATGCTGGCGGGCACCAGGCCATCCGCCGCCAGCAGGTGGTTGAGCAAAAAGCGGTGCACCCGCCCGTTGCCGTCGGAAAGCGGGTGGAGATAGACAAAGGCAAAAGAAAGCGCTGCCGTGCGCGCCACCGTGTCCAGGCCGCGCGTGCGCTGCTCGAAGTCGCGCAGGCCTTGCAGCATGTCCTCGACGGCGGTGGGCGGCGGCGCGATGTAGTGCACCACCTGCCCATGGAAGCTTGACTGGCCGACGAACACCGGCGACTGGCGAATGCCCAGGCGCAGTACCGCCGCTCCCAGGATGGCGTTTTGCAGGCTGGCCAGGCCCTCGTGCGACAACGGCGCTTCCATGCGACCGCTCAGCTCGCCTATCGCTGCCGCAAAGCGTTTCACGCGGTCGTTCTGGTCCTGCTCGTGTTCTATGGCAAAGCTGGCGCGCGATTCCTTCAGGGTCAGCCACACCGCGCTGCGCCGCAGCAGGTCCATGCCGTAGGTGCTGTTCAGGCGCTCCACGCCGGCGCGCACGTCGTACACCCAGCCGCGCTCTTTCTTTGGGCCGAGGTATACGAGAGGGCAATAGCTGCGCGTGCCGGGCAGGTTTTGCCGCACTTTCCAGCGTTTGCTGTTTTCCGGCCGCGCGCAGGTCAGATACAGCGCGGCATCCAACGCATCGACATAGCCTACATTGGCGGCGGTATCCGGCAGGTCCAGCGTGGTGCCGGTGAACCATTCATAGAAAAATGCCGTGCGCCGCGCATACGTGCCCGTGGGCGCGTCCCTGACCCAGGCAATGATCTCCTGGGGATCGACCTGTGCGAAAACCCGCGAGAAGAATTCAAAGTTCAGGCGCTCGTACTTGAGGCCGAACTCGAAATGTCCGCGAAAGCTGTCGTCAGGCATGTACTGCGCGGTCCAGGTCCGGATCTGCGCCGCCATGTGCGTTTCGGTGCGCGTCTGGGATCCCAGGTGACTGCGCGTGAACAGCGGCTGGACCAGCACGATGCCCAGCATTTCAGCCACGCGTGTAAAACCCAAGGAAATGGCAGTCATCGGTATTTTTTGAATCGCAACCTTGTTATTTTCGTAGGAAACAGCGGTTTTCCAAATAAAAATATAAGTTTTACGGGGGCAAGGCCCGGCGTCGGGTACGCGCCACCAGCGCAACCCTAGGCCGCGTAGCGCGCCAGTATCAGTTCGGCGGTATCGGCCGCGAGCTGCTGTTGCGCCTGGGTTTCCAGCCGCGGCTGGCCCAGAGTGACCTGGGGCCAGAAAGCGCTGCCCTTCACCAGGCTTTCCATTTGCTGGACCACCTGCAGCGGATCGGCGGGTTTCAGGCGCCCGTCGTTCTGCGCCGCGCGCACCCAGGTGAGCAGCGCGTTTTCCTTTTGCGCCAGCCGCAGCAGCATGTCCTGCGCGCGCTGCGGTGAGTGGATGGTGGCCGTGATCGCCACGCGCGCCAGGTCGATGAAGTCTTCGCCCGAGACCATCGCCACTTTCTGCAGCAGCAACGCCGACAGCTGTTCCTGCAGCGGCCTGTCGGGGCGGTAGGCCAGGTCCAGCAGGGCCACGCTGCGCTCCCACAGCTGCACCAGGATCTGCGCGAACAGCGCTTCCTTGCTGGCGAAGTGGTTGTACAGCGTGCGCTTGGACACTTCAGCCGCGGCCGCCACCTGGTCCATGCTCGTGGCCTCGTAGCCATGGGCGCGGAACTGCGCCACCGCGGCCTGCACGATGGCCGCGCGTTTGCGGTCTGTGAGTCGCTGGGTCGTCATGGCGCAAATTATCACACCGATGGGTTTACTTTTTCCAGGATGAAAACTACACTTGCCAGTGTACTTTTTGCCCGCGCCAGCGCGCGTGCCTTCCATGCGTTCGCCCTCTCTTCCCTTTCTTGCAGGAGCCCTCATCACCATGGCCTGTCTCTCATTTACCGCCTGCAGCGTTCCGGCCCAGCACAGCGCTTCGCCGCAAATGGAGCAGGGGCGTTTTCGCAATGCGGTCCAGGCCGCAGCGCCCAGCTGGCGCAAGACCCTGGCGATCACCTGGCGTTTTCTGTTCGACAAGCCCGCCGACACCGTGCCCTCGCTGCCGGTTCCCGTGGTGGCGCTCACGGCCGCGCAGCTGCAGGCCGCGCCCGATGGCAGCCTGTACCGGCTGGGCCACTCGACCTTGCTGATGAAGCTGCAGGGCGGGTTCTGGCTCACCGATCCCGTGTTCTCCGAGCGCGCCTCGCCTGTGCAATGGATGGGCCCCAAGCGCTTTCATGCGCCGCCGATTGCGCTTGCTGACCTTCCGCCGATCGAAGGCGTAATCCTGTCGCACGACCATTACGACCACCTGGACCATGCCGCCATCCTGGCGCTCGCGCCCAAGGTGCGCCATTTCATCACTCCGCTGGGCGTGGGCGACCGGCTGATCGAATGGGGCATCGATGCCGCCAAGGTGCACCAGCGCGACTGGTGGCAGTCGGTGGAAATCGGCGGCGTGCAGTTGGTGGCCACGCCGGCCCAGCATTTCTCGGGCCGCTCGCTGAGCGACCGCAACCGCACGCTGTGGGCTTCGTGGGTGATTCTGTCCGGGGATCTGCGGCTGTTCTTCAGCGGCGACACCGGTTACCACGCGGGTTTTCGCGCCATCGGCGAGCGCTATGGTCCGTTCGACGTGACCATGGTCGAGACCGGTGCCTACGACCCGCAATGGCCCGACGTGCACATGCAGCCCGAGCAAACGCTGCAGGCGCATCTGGACCTGCGCGGGCGCAATCTCCTGCCCATACACAACGGCACGTTCGACCTGGCACTGCATGCCTGGAACGATCCGTTCGAGCGCATCGTGCAGCTGGCCCAGGCGCCGGCGGTGCCTGTCGTCACGCCCGCGATGGGCGAGGCCGTGCAGCTCGCCCGGCCGCAGCCTACGGCCCGCTGGTGGCGGACGGCTGCCGCGGGCGGCTGACGCGGCAGCACTTCATGGGGGCTGGTGCGCGCAGTCCGGACCCCAGAGGTTCACGCTCAGACCGATGTTGGCGCCGTCCGGCCCCCGCTGGTTGCGAAATCCTATGATTCGGCCATGAAGAATGATTCAAATCCTGGCCACGCATGGGCCGGTGTGGCCGCGGTTCTGGCCTCGCTGGTCGTGCAGAACATGGGCGCCGCGTTCGCCAAGCAGCTTTTCTCCGCCGTGGGGCCGGCGGGCATGACCGCGTTGCGCATCGGTATCGCCGCTGTTCTGTTGATCGTCATGCGCCAGGCGTGGAAGAAAATGCCCCAGCGCCGGCACCTTCGCGTGCTGCTGGTCTACGGCGCGACGCTGGGCCTGATGAATGCCGCCATCTATCAGGCGTTCGCGCGCATTCCCATCGGGGTTGCGATTGCGATCGAAGTGCTGGGGCCGCTGAGCGTCGCGCTGATGGGCGCCAGGCGGCTGCTGGATCTGGCGTGGCTGGCCGCGGCCGGCTTGGGGCTTTGGCTGCTGCTGCCTGTGGGGGACGCATCGTCGGCGCTTGACCCGCTGGGCGTCGCCTTTGCCCTGGGCGCGGCCGCCGCCTGGGCGTTGTACATCCTGTTCGGCAAGCGTGCCGCGCATTTCCCGGATGTGGATGTGCTCGCATGGGGCATGGCCTTCGCGGCCTTGCTCACAGTGCCCTTCGGCGCATGGTCGGCCGGCCCCGCGCTGCTCGCGCCTTCGATCCTGGCCATAGGGCTGGCGGTCGCGGTGCTGTCCAGCGCCGTGCCCTATACCTTGGAAATGTGGGCGCTGCGCCGCCTGCCCATCAGCCTGTTCGGTGTGCTTGCCGGTTCATCGCCCGCGGTGGCGGCGCTGGCCGCCTATGCCATCCTGGGCGAGCAATTGTCCACCGTTCAATGGACGGCAATTGCCGCGATTTCGGGGGCGGTCATGGGCAGCACGTTGACTGCGCACAGGAGGGCGTGAGCGTCTGCAGTCGCCGGGCCGTGCATTGCCTAGCTTGTGCCATGCGGGGGCGCAGGATGCCCCGCGCCCGCTCTGCGTTCAACCTGCTCAGGCGAACTCGATTCCCGCAGCCGACATGCCTACGAGATCGATGCGCGTGGCGGTGAGGTCCAGATGGCTGGCCAGCAGCGCGAGCTCGCCGCCCGTCACGCCCTGGGCCAGCATGTTGATGAACGGCTGCAGCGGCGCTGGCGTCGCGGCGCTGCCCACGACACTGGTCCACAGCAGCTGCGTCACCTGACCCGGGGTCTGCGCGCCCAGCAATCGCAGGCCCAGTTGCGCCAGGCTTTGCGCGCTGATGCCCGCGTCCAGCGCGCGAATCACTTCGCCCACCAGCGGCTTGTTGTCCAGGAACGCGGCGACGGTGATGCGCACCGCGCCGACCACGGCCAGGAAGTCGACGTTGTCCACCTGGATGGTGGTGCCGCTGGGCAGGGCGCGTGCATCGAGGATCACGGCCTGCATGCCATCGCCCGACAGGGCGCTGCCGCTGATCACGAACGGCACGCCGGGGTTGAAGCCCGCACCCGCGGTGGCGGTGATGGTCTGCATGGTCAGAGGTAGCGTGTGGTCCAGCGTGGCCAGGAAGACCTGGCCGAGGATCGCCTCCGGCCGAGCGCTCTATGCGCAGGCCCAGTTCGGCCAGCGCGGCATTGCCCGTCACTGGATCGGGCAGGCCCTGGACCTGCAGCCCCAGGCCCACAGGCACGCTGACCTGCAGGATGGCGTGCCCGTCCATGCCCTTGACCAGCGGAATGTCGGCCAGATCGCTGTTGGGCGAGTTCGGATCGTCGGGACGCGAGGAGGTGATCACCGGAATGGTGATGATGGTCGTGCCGCCGTCGCCGGGGGGAGGTCACGGGCACGCCATCGACGGGCACCGGGACTGGATCCGTGGGAGTCACGGGTGGCACAGGGCGAGTGACCACCAGACTGAAGGTATCGGTTACCGTGACGCCATTGCCGTCCTCGGCGGTGACGTCGATGCTGAGGGTGCCTATGTCAGCGGTGACAGGTGTGCCGCTGAAGGTGCGCGTGGCCGCATCGAAGCTCAGCCAGGCGGGCAGGGCGTTGCCGGTCAACTTCGCGCTGTAGCTGAGCGTGTCGCCTGCATCCACATCGGCAAAGGTGTTGGCATTGGACTGGCAGCTGAACGCTGCATCCTCGGTGGCGTTCTGGGCGGCGATGACATTGGCCAGCGTGGGCGCGTCATTGGTGTTGGCCACCACGAGATTGAAAGTGTCGGTGACCGTGGCGCCGTCGCCGTCTTCGGCCGTCACCTCGGGAAAGTCCCTTGTGCAGGACCCCGTCCATGTGCGCTCGACAGCCCTGCCGGGCGCATCGGCAACTGCTAGGATCAGAGCGCGCTTTCTGCAACGCCTTCTTTGGGAAACAAATGAAACCACCTCGCTTTTTCCGCAGTGCGGCCACCGGCCTGCTGGTGGCATTTGCCGCCTTGCTGAACCCGGCGCATGCTGCCTGGCCCGACAAACCTATTCGCTTGGTCGTTCCATTCCCGCCTGGGCAAGCCACGGATATCTTCGCGCGCGCCGTCGCCGAGCAGCTCGGAAAACGTCTGGGCCAAAGCGTCATTGTGGACAACAAGGCCGGCGCCGGCAGCAATATCGGCTCCGAACTGGTGGTGCGTGCTGCGCCCGACGGCTACACCTTGCTGGTGGCGGGCAGCGCGATGGCAGTCAACCAGACGCTGTACCGCAAGGTCAGCTTTGATCCCACCCGGGACCTGGTCGGCATCTCGCTCATCGCCAAGGTGCCGCTGATCTTCCTGGCCACGCCGGGCTCGGGCATCACCTCCATCGCCGACCTGGTGACCAAGGCCAGGGCCGCGCCCGGCCAATTGAACTACGCCAGCGCCGGCATAGGCGGCACCCAGCACCTGTCCGGCGAAATGCTCAAGAACCAGGCGGGCGTGTTCATCACGCACATTCCTTACCGTGGCAGCGGGCCGGCACAGGCCGACTTTCTGGGTGCACAGGTGCCGCTGATGGTCGACTCGGTCACCGCCGCGCTGCCGCATGTCCAATCCGGACGCGCCGTGCCGCTGGCCGTGACTTCGGCCACGCGTTCCTCGCAACTGCCAGACGTGCCCACGGTCCGTGAAAGCGGGCTGCGCGCACTCAAGGACTTCGAAGCCGTGGGCTGGCTGGGGCTGATGGCGCCCAAAGGCACGTCTGCGGACATCATCGGCCGGCTGAACCGCGAAGTCACGGACATCCTGAAAAGCGATGGCATGGCCCAGTTCATCCGCGACCGAGGGTCGGAGCCGGCACCGACCACGGGGCCCGAGTTTGATCGCTTCGTGGCCGGCGAAATCCAGAAATGGGGCCGTATCGTGAAGACATCGGGCGCCAGCGTGGAGTGAGGGCAGGCGGCGCCCCGCGCCTGGGCGCCGCGCGCCGGGAATCGGGACTCTGCATGGCACCGGCCTGAAAGCCCATTTGCGGCGCTGGTGGCTTTACCGGCACCGATGCCGTCAGAACGGCGAGAATCGAGCGGATGCAAACAACCTCTCATTTTCCAGCTTCGACCCGGCGCTGGCTGGTGCCCGGTCTGCTGGCGATACTCGCCGTCGCAGGCTGCACTTCCGCACCCCAGGTACAAACCCGTGCGCCTACGGTCGACACCCGCCCGCTTCTGTCCGAAGAGGCTGAACACGACCAGAAGTTCGCGCGCTGGGTCGCCGATTTCCGCGCCAGCGCGCGCGCCGCAGGCATAGACGAGGTCACGCTGCACTCCGCCTTCGACGGCGTGCGCTTCGTGCCGCGCGCCGTCGCGGCCGACCGCGCCCAGCCCGAGTTCACGCGCACCGTGTGGGCCTACCTCGACAGCGCGGTGTCGGCGCAGCGCGTCACGCGCGGCCAGGAAAAGCTGCGGCAACTGCGCCCCCAAGTCGACGCGCTGGTCGCGCGTTACGGCGTGCCCACCGAAATCCTGGTGGCGATCTGGGGCATGGAGAGCAATTACGGCAGCAACGTCGGCGATATTCCGACCATAGACGCGCTGGCCACGCTGGGCTTCGAGGGCCGGCGCGAGGAATGGGCGCGCGGCCAGTTGCTGGCGGCATTGAAGATCCTGCAAAACCGCGACATCGCGCGCGAACAGATGATTGGTTCGTGGGCCGGCGCCATGGGGCAGACGCAGTTCCTGCCGTCGAACTTCCTGGCCTATGCGGTCGATGCCGATGGCGATGGCCGGCGCGACATCTGGGGCAGCGTTCCCGATGTGATGGCCTCGACAGCCAACTTCCTGGCTCGTTCCGGCTGGCAGGCCGGCCAGCCGTGGGCGATCGAAGTGCGCCTGCCGCCGGGATTCGACTACGCGCGCGCCGAAACCGAGGTGCGCCAGTCCGGCGCCCAATGGGCGGGCGAGGGCCTGCAGTCCATGGACGGCGCGCCGCTGCCCGCGCTGCCGGACGCCTCGGTGCTGCTGCCGGCCAGCGCCCGTGGACCGGCCTTCCTGGTCGGGCAGAACTTTCGCACCATCCTGCGCTACAACAACTCGAGCAGCTATGCGCTCGCGGTCGGTCTGCTGGCGCAAAAGCTGACAGATGGTCCTGGAGTGCAGACGCCCTGGCCGCGCGATCTGCAGCCGCTGAGCAGCAGCCAGGTCAAGGCCTTGCAGACGGCGCTGAACGCGCGCGGCTTCGACACCGGCACGCCCGACGGCACCATGGGCCCGGCCACGCGCCGCGGCGTGCGTGCCTTCCAGCGCAGCCTGGGCGTGCCGGCCGATGGCTATCCGACGCTGGAGCTGCTGCAGCGCTTGGGCAGCGCTGCGCAGTGAACGCCCAAAGAGTGCCGCGGCACCCTTTGGGGTGTCGCCGGCTCGAGCCCGCGTCTTAAAGAAATGCGTGTCTTTGCAGCCTGAGTGGATCGCGGTCCATGCGCGCGGCCAGCTGTTCCATGTCGTTCGGGCTGACGCCCAGTGCGCGAAAGTGCACCGCCCACTGATCGACGGCAGCGGCCACCTGTTGCATCAGCTGCAAGGCGCGCGGCATTTTGCGGTCGTATTCCTTGATCTGGCCATAGAGCCGGTCTTGCGGCACGTAGGTGTGCGGTGATACGGCATTGACGGCGGATTTGTTCATTTCTTGCGGCGATCCGAAGCGGCGAGCAGGGCCGCCAAACCCAAGGCCGCACTGGGCAATGCCGGATCAGGCCGCTCGGTTGTGCGTACCGGAGACTTGCGGACCTCATCCAAGGGATTGGTCGCCTGCCAAGCGGGCTCGGGCAGCTGTGGCGTGTGTGCCAAAGGCGGCTGGCTGCGGGCGCGGGATGCAGGCGTTGAAGGGGCGCGCTTGCTTCTGCCTGCAAGATCAGAAGGTGCCGATCGGATGTCCGGCTTTGGATGCGGGCGAATGGGGGCCTGCGGGCTCAACTTGCGTGGAGCGCGCACCTTGTCCACCTCTTTCTCCAGCGCCGCATGATCGTATTGCGGCGCAATCAGCTCGGCCAGACCTGCGCCCGGATTGATCAACCACATGCACATCACACAAGAGGCCATGGCGACCGAGGGATCGCCGCGCTCGATGCGCACCATGGTGGGCTGGGATATGCCCAGCTTCCGGGCCCACTGTACCTGTGATTCGCCACGTCGCTTGCGCGCAATGGTGATGTTCTGCGCGAGCTGCTCGATCTGCTGGATTACAGCCTGGGGGTAGTCAGCAGACGAGGTATTTTTTCGTGGTATTCATAGATGATAGTTAGATGGCTAAAACATGAAAATCTATGGATTTTTCCGAGAAAAATTCGTTTCGAAGCACTATCGTGCAGTACGAGCCTGTGTTTCATATGCATAGACGTAGTAATTCAATATTTGTTATTCATCTATGAATTTTTCAGCGAGCCAAGCGCACTGCCTGCCCGGCCGCCGCAACAACCCTGCATGCGGGGGAACGAAAAATGGGTGCCTTGCGGCACCCATTTTTTTCATCTGGCTGGGAGCGGAATCAACCGCTGTCAGCACACCCCATCACTGGTCCAGCGCGATGCGGTAGATGCCGTAGCTGCCGGTGCCGCCATTGACGCCGGTGTCGTCCGCCCGGTCCACGCTGATGTTGGCCAGGCCGGCGGCCTGGGCCACGGCCAGCTCGTTCGGCGCCGATTTGAACAGCACCTTGCCCGCGGTCGCGACCTTGGTGAAGCGCCAGCTGCTGGTGGCGCCGTTGGCGGCGCGGGTGATGGTCTTCTTGGCCTTGACGTAGTTCAGCACCACTTCGCGGTTGGCATCGGGCGCGGCCCAGACGATGTCGAAGGCCTTGCCCGTGCCCAGGATGAACGGCGCGCTGCTGTTGGCACGGTAGTTGTTGGTGGCGACGATGAACTGCTGCGCGTTGTCCATGGGCTGGCCCTTGTAGCGCAGGTTCCTGATGCGTTCGCCGCCCTTGGCTGGGTCGTTGACGTTGTACTTGGGCTGGGTCACGTCGATCTCGTAGCTGATGTCCGCCGTGGTGAACACATCGAAGTTGTAGCCGGGGAAGGACGCGCCGGGCTGCACGCCGGTCTTGCTGTCATTGATCAGCCACTGGTCTTCGACCTTCTTCGGGTCGATCTGGTTGAAGCGGTTGGCCGCGTTCTCCAGCCACTGCTTGATCTGCGCGCCCGTGACCTTTACCGCATGGATGGTGTTGTTGTCGTACAGGTACAGATCGGCGGCCGCCGAGACGGTCATGGTGCCGGCCGCGACGTTGGTGAAGTCGTCGGCGCTGGAATAACCGGCCTTGAAGGGCGCGGTCACCGACAGCACGGGAAGGCTCGCGTGCTGCGGCAGACTGGTCTTCACGTAGTTGGACACATACTCCTGCTGCGCCTGGTTGACGATCTGCAGCGCGCCCACATTGCCCACGTCGGCGAACATCGAGCTCAGGCGGAAGTCGCTGGAGCCTATGGGCGAGGCGACGTAGGCGCGCGTCTTGTTGTGCACCTCATCGACGGCGGCGATCACGGCCGGGTCGGAGTCCACATAGACAGTCTTGCCGGCCGCATCCTTGGAGTCTATGGTGCGCACCTGCACGTCGGTCCTGGCGCTGTCCACCGACCATTTCTTGCTTGCGCCATCCCACTTGAGCGCGTAGTTGATGATGCCCAGGCCCTTGCCCCAGGAACTGGCCATGACTGCCGGCACGCCGTTGACCGTGCCCTTGGCGTTGTCGGCGCCCGCGAACTTGTAGGCCGGGCTCGCGCCGCGGTCGGGGAAGGTGTTGTGCTCGTGACCCATCACGATGCCGTCGATGCCCGGCACGTCCTTGGTGATGTAGTAGCCGGGGTTTTCCATGTTGGCGAAGTAGCCGCTGGCGCTCATGCCGCCGTGCAGCAGCACGAACACCAGGTCGGCGCCCTTGGCGCGCACTTCGGGCACATACTTGGCCGCGGTGTCGCGGCCGTCCTGGGTGCTGACCTTGCCTTCGAGCTTGTCCTTGTCCCAGTTCAGGATGCCGGGCGTGGTGATGCCGATCACGCCGATCCTGATCGGCAGCGTGACGGCCTTGCCGTCGGCCTGGGTCGCGCTGACATTGCGCTCGAGGATCACGTAGGGATCGACCAGCGGCTTGTTGCTCTTGAGGCTGGTGACGTTGGCCGTCACGATGGGAAAGCCCGGCCCCTTGTCCTTGGAGCCGATCTTCGGGTCCACGCCCGCGACATCCAGCCCGCCGCCCAGGATCTGGCTCAGATAGGGCAGGCCAAAGTTGAACTCGTGGTTGCCGAGCACGCCCGCATCGTATTTGAGCGTGGCCATGGCCTTGTACATGGACAGCTGCTGCGTCGCGGGCAGCGGCGCGACCTGGGCCTCGTAGGTGCCCAGCACCGTGCCCTGGATGGTGTCGCCGTTGTCCACCAGCAGCGTGTTGGGGAATTCGCTGCGCGCCTTGCGGATCAGCGTGGCGGTGCGCTCCAGGCCCACGGCCTTGTCTTCCTTGTCCGAGTAGTAATTGAAGCTGCGCGCGTAGTAGTGCAGGTCGGTCGTCTCCAGCAGCGCCAGCTGGGCCGTGGCATTCTGTGCCACAGGCTCGGGTGTGGGCGCGGGAGTGTCGTTGTCGCTGCCGCCGCAGGCTGTCAGCGCGAGCGCGGCTGTCAGCGCCAACAGGGTCGGCAAGCGGCGGCCGTGCTGGTCGCGCAAACCCGGTACGTTAAGGGACATGGAAAGGCCTCGTGGATGGTAATGCAGGAAGGGGCGAAATCCATCGCAATGATGGCGCCCCACAGCGTGCCGGCCATGCCAGTCAAGCGCTGCATTCCCATTGTTGTGACCAAGATTGACGGGCGTGTGACGGATCCGCGGCAGGGGCGCAATCAGTGCCGTGCGGGATGGGCGCTGGCCGCCGCGCGGAAGCTGCGCCGGTAGGCCATGGGCGAGGTCTGGAGCTGGCGGGCAAAGTGCTGGCGCAGCGACAGCGTCGTGCCGAAGCCCACCGCGGTCGCCAGCTGCTCCATAGGCATGTCGGTGGTTTCCAGCAGTTGCTGCGCCCGGCCTATGCGTTCGGCCACCAGCCACTTGTGCACCGTGGTGCCCGTGGCTTCGCGAAAGCGCCGGGTGAACGTGCGCCGGCTCATTTTGGCGACATCGGCCAGCTGGTCCAGCGAAAGCGCCGTTGCAAGATGCTCGCGCGCCCACTCCAGCACCCCCGGCAAGCGGTTGTCGCTGGCGCGCGCGGCCACCGGCTGCTCGATGTACTGGGCCTGGCCGCCCTGCCGGTGCGCGGGCGTCACCAGCAGTCGCGCCACGCGGTTGGCCACATCGGCGCCGTGGCGCTGGCGC
>Ga0308165_1001283_pt1 | contig 36239 bp, 34 predicted proteins | sample PhyWR2_FD_201032 | JGI IMG/M metagenome (GOLD analysis project Ga0308165, IMG submission 201032) | Phyllosphere microbial communities from UC Gill Tract Community Farm, Albany, California, United States - DLSLW.R2 | ecosystem: Host-associated > Plants > Phyllosphere > Unclassified | place: USA...
CTGCCTTACATCGTCGTTCTCACCAACCCGACCACAGGCGGCGTGACTGCTTCCTACGCGATGCTTGGCGATATTCACATTGCTGAACCAGGCGCACTGATCGGCTTTGCTGGTCCTCGCGTGATTGAGCAGACCATTCGCGAAAAGCTGCCAGAAGGCTTCCAGAGTGCTGAATATCTCATGGAACATGGCATGGTCGACATGGTTTGCTCGCGTCTTGAGCTGAAATCAACCATTGCAAGCCTGCTCAAAATCATGACTCGGCAGCCAGCCAACAGTGATGTACCGGTAAAGACACCTGCGCCAAAGAAGCCAGAAGCTGACAGCAAGGCGGCTTAATCGTGACAGGAAAAGCGGATGCCGTCATCGAACGGCTCATGCAATTGCATCCCAAAGGGTTTGATCTTTCACTGGACCGCATCCGCGATCTTCTGGAAAAGCTCGGCAATCCGCATCTGAACCTGCCGCCCGTCATCCATATTGCCGGAACCAACGGCAAAGGATCGGCGACCGCCTTTTGCCGTGCGCTTCTGGAAGCAAGCGGCTTTGGCGTTCATGTCCATACCTCGCCGCATCTCGTCAACTGGCATGAACGCTATCGTCTCGCTTCCAAAAATGGCGGCAAACTCGTTTCTGACGATGTTCTGGCGGAAGCCATTGAACGCGTGGAAGCAGCCAATGGCGGCCAGCATATTACGGTTTTTGAAATCCTCACTGCCGTGGCCTTCGTGCTGTTTTCCGAACACCCAGCCGATGTCGTTATCATGGAAGTGGGGCTTGGCGGACGTTTTGACGCCACCAATGTGATTGCTGATCCAGTCGTTTCGCTGATCATGCCCATCTCGATTGATCATGAAGCCTATCTTGGCGACAAGGTAGAACTTATCGCCATCGAAAAGGCCGGTATTATCAAGAAGGACTGCCCTGTCGTCATTGGCTTTCAGCTTTTTGATGCAGCGCGCGAAGTGCTGATTTCGACCGCCGACAGGCTCGATTGTCCGCTTTCGATTTACGGACAGGATTTCCTCGCATTCGAGGAACATGGCCGCATGGTGTTCCAGAACGAAGACGGGCTGATTGATCTGCCGCTGCCGCGCCTGCCGGGACGTCACCAGATTGCCAATGCTGCCGCCGCAATTGAAGCGGTGCAGATGGCTGGTTTCACCATTACCGACAAGGCGGCTGAAAAGGCGCTGATGGTTGTCGACTGGCCTGCACGCATGCAGCGCCTAACCCACGGAGACCTTGTTGATCTCGCGCCTGCGGCGTCTGAAATCTGGCTAGATGGCGGTCATAATCCCGGCGCGGGCGCTGTGATTGCAGAAGCGCTGGGCGATCTTGAAGAACGCTCCACGCGACCGCTGTTCCTGATCACCGGCATGATCAACACCAAAGACCCGGTTGGCTATTTTGCGGCCTTTGCTGGGATGGCAAAGCACGTCTTTACCGTGCCGATCCCATCAAGTGATGCAGGCATTCCAAACAATGAGCTGGCGATAAGCGCACAAAAGGCAGGCCTTTCGGCTGAGCCTGTTCATTCGGTTGCCAATGCGCTGAAAATCCTGCGCGATACATGGGCGCATGATGAAGCCCCACCGCGCATTCTGATCGGCGGCTCGCTTTATCTTGCGGGCGAAGTCCTGCGTGAGAATGGAACCCCACCAAGTTAACAAAGTACCATCAAGAAATTGTGGATGTGAATAAATATACAAAACGCTAAATTTTACTTCGTCAGTCTTATGTTTTTGGAGATTTGCATGAAGTTAGTAATTGTATTGTTTTCAGCCCTTCTAACCATTTTAACAACACCACATTCATTCTCCCAATCTGGTGCAGATGGTGGCAATGGTGGTGACGGTCCAAATAGCGATGGCGGAAACTCAATCGGAACAATGCCCGGTTGTGATGGCGGAACAAATCCCTCAGCTGACGGTAAGTTTTACCTTCCGGGCACACAAGAAAAATGTAATCCCAGTGATTACGACCGGAAAAAATTAGATCATAAATAAAAAAACCGGCTCAATTTACATGGGCCGGGTTTTTTTATCTTATAAGTTCAGCTGATTAAGCAGCAGAAGCCTTGATCCAGTCAGCAAGGCGGCTCTTTGGAGCAGCGCCAACCATGTTGGCGGCAAGTTCGCCATCCTTGAACATCAGAAGCGTTGGGATCGAACGCACGCCGAACTGTGCTGCAAGTTCCGGATTTTCGTCGATATTGACCTTAGCGATCTTAACCTGACCAGCCATTTCAGCAGCGATTTCATCAAGAGCCGGAGCGATCATCTTGCAAGGACCGCACCATTCAGCCCAGAAATCCACGACGACAGGCTCGCTCGACTGAAGAACGTCCGACTGAAAATTGCTGTTATCGACCTTTACGGTTGCCATAGGGCTATCCTCATATCTGTTTGAGAGCAAAAGACTCAGCGAGAAATTGCTCCTTTGACCATATCATGTGGCGTGTCCGCCATCATTCGTCAAGTTCTGGTTAGTAACCTTTCCTTGAGAGTCACCAAGCGCTCTCAGTGCTTCATCCATTGAAGCTTCTGGCAATGGCAGCAAATACGGGCCTTCGGTGAAGAGCAATGCTGCTTCCACAACCCGCCCCGGATAGAGCGGTGCCAACAGCTCCCGATAAAGTGCTAGCTGTGCGCGATAGGCGAAAGGTACGGCTTCAACAGTCTTTGGCGGCGGGCGATTGGTTTTGTAATCGACAATGAGCACGCGATTTTCATCGACACTGATGCGGTCGATCTGGCCCGAGACGGCATGATCTTTTCCACCAAGATTGATAGTCCCCATGACCGCCACTTCACCACGCGATCCTTGAGTAAAGACTGGCGCGAATTTCGGATCAGCCAGAATGGTCGCGACACTCGCCCAGGCTTTTTCACGCTCGATTTCCGGCCAGTCGGCAGCGATGCGTGCCAGATAGTCCTGTGCAAGCTTCTCGCGCTCACCCACGCCCACCTCAGGCAAATATTGTAGCAGCATGTGGATCGCCGTACCGCGCCTCAACGCGAAGGCAGATGTCTCGCCGCCCTGCCCCAGAACCGGCGACAGCGTATCAAGCGGTGGTTCTTCGTCAGCTTCAATCAATGCCGATGCCCCGGAAGGTGCCAAAGGACGCGGCAGGCCGGGTTCCGGCTTCATTGGTTTCAGATAGTCGAGAGGCAGCGGCGGAAACTCTGCTACTTCCAAAGTTTCCGGCTCGGCAATTTCAGTCAGACCGCGCGGCGTGTTGCGATAGCGCCGCGCTGCTATGCCTGAAACCGGATGCACAAAGGTTTCCGCTTTTGTTGTGAGCGCATCTTCGACCAGCCTATGCCATGTCTCGCCGCTTTCACGCGAGCCACGATAGCCGCAGACAATCAGCCTGTCTTCTGCGCGCGTCATGCCCACATAAAGCAGGCGGCGATATTCTTCTTCGGCACGCGTCTTGAGGCCCTCGATCTGTGAAGCAAGGAAGCCGGTCTGGTAGCCAGCATTGGGCTGCCAGAGATAGCCCTTCACCTGTGGTCCATCATTTGTGAGATCAAATGGAACAAGCTTTGGTGCACGCGTTCCACTCCACACGGCATTGCCCGGATCAACCAGAAACACCACAGCCCCTTCAAGACCCTTGGCGGCATGGACCGTCATGATGCGCACTTCGTTGCGGCCCTGATCAAGCTCGCGCTTGATTTGCGGCGAGGCTGCATCAAGCGTTTCCAGAAATGCCTGCATACCCGGCAGGCCAGCGCGTTCAGCCGAAAGCGCATAGTTCTGGAATTCATCGATAATATCGCCTGCTTCCGGTCCAAGCCGTGCCAGAAGCTTACGCCTTGCGCCATCGGCACTTAAGATTCGCGCATAGAACTCGAAGATCGGCATGGTGTCGGCCATATTGCGCCAACGGCTCAGCGTTTTGTGCACACCGATCAATGCAGGTTCTTCAAGCGATGCATGATACAACCGCTCAAACAGCGTTTCGCCGCTCTTGCGCGGATTAGCGAGCGCAAACAGCCTGTCATCATCCCAGCCAAACAGCGGGCTTTTGAGGAGAGATGCCAATGACAAATCATCAGACGGCTGCAACACGAAACGCCCCAGCGCCATCAGATCCTGAATAGCGATATGGCTTGTCAACTTGAGGCGGTCGGCACCAGCCACCGGCACATGGCGCTCTTTGAGCGCGCGCGAAAGCGCTGGCATGAACTGATCGCGCTTGCGCACCAGCACCATGATGTCCTTTGGCGCAAGTTTGCGGTTCTGACCCGGAATAGTCTCGCCGCGATCAAGCCAGTAGCGAATGGTGGATGCAATCTGTTCGGCAAGTTTGATGGCAGGTGCCTGCAAATGATCGACCGGAATGCGCCAGTCGTCTGGTTCCTCCACCGCTTCCGGCGTCAGCATATCCCAGATTTCCACCTCGCCCGGCTCATTGGAGCGAATGGCAGAGTGAACAGTGGCACCTGACAAGCCGCGATTGGCCTCGGGACGTGCAAAAACCTCGTCCACGGCCTGCAAAACATCAGGGGCCGAACGGAACGAGAAGTTGAGGCTGACGCGCTCGAATTTAAGCTCTGCATCGGCCGCACGAAGGCTGACCGCCCTACCCTGCGCAGCAAAATCTTCGGGTACAGCGCCCTGAAATGAATAGATCGACTGTTTTTCATCGCCGACGGCAAACAGCGTGCGCTGCACGTTGCGCTGACCGAGGCCCGAGAAAAACTCTTCCGACAACATACGGATAACCTGCCACTGATCGGGGCTGGTATCCTGTGCTTCATCGACGAGAATATGATCAATGCCGCGATCAAGCTTATACTGCACCCATTGCCCTGCCCCATCACGCGCCAGCAGCGCCACGGTGCGGGTGATCAGGTCTTCAAAGTCAAGCAATCCACGTCTGCGCTTTAAATCATGATAGCGTTGCAGCAGATTATCAATCAGTGTGAGCGCGCTAAGATTAAGCCGGATAAGCCGCAGTTCCTTGATCTTGTTGAGGCCAAGCTCGACACGAGAAGCAGCGGCATTATAATCTTCCTCAAAATCCGGCAGCAGTTTTTTGACGGCGCTCGATCCGACATAAGAACCAGATTTTGCCTCGCCGGTCGCTTTGAGGAAAGAAGCACGCAGCACCGCTTCCTTGTCGAAGCTGGTTTTGACCTTTTCATATTGCTTGAGTTGCAATGCAAAGTCATGCGCACGCGCCGCACCCTTCTGGATCGACAAGATCAGATCAAGCGCATCATCGGAAAATTCTGGCACTGGCCACATATCCTCCAGCAGATCGGATTCACGCGTGTCGGGCCGGAAACGGAAATGCCGGTGCAAAGCCTCGCTGCGCTGACTGACATCGCCAAGAGCGGAGATATATTGCTGCAAGCCATTGCGGCGTCCCACTGCCTCATCAAGCAGTGCCTGCAAACCCATCTCGCCCGCCGCCTGCATCACATCAGCAAAAGCGTTTGCCAGTTCCGGATCACCGCCGCCATGTGCGGTCTCAAGCAGGGTGCGTCGCGCTTCGCCGACAAGGGCGACCTGCATGAGATCATCCATCATCTCGAAGTGGCCTGCAATATTCGCCTCCAGCGGGAACTGATGCAGGATCGCTTCGCAGAATGCGTGAATGGTCTGGATTTTCAACCCACCCGGCGTTTCAACTGCACGCGCAAAAAGCCTGCGTGCCACTTTTAGGCGTGCTTCATTTGCACGACGACCTTCGAGATTAAAAAGCCGCTCCCCCAAATCCTCATCCGGCAACATTGCCCATTCAGACAATCGCGCAAAGACGCGGTTCTGCATGACGGCTGCTGCCGCCTTAGTATAAGTCAGGCAGAGGATTTTAGACGGATCAGTACCTTCGAGCAGCAGCCGGATAACACGCTCGGTCAGAACATGTGTCTTGCCGGAACCGGCATTGGCCGATACCCAAACAGAGGCCAGCGGATTGGCCGCACTGGCCTGCGCTGAAATCGTTTCCGGTGGAATCACACGTTGCTTTTTCATTCGCCGCCCTCCCCGCCAGCATCACCACCAGCGGACCATTCCAGCACACGCGCCAGATGATCATAGTCGCCGGTCAAGTCCGTTTCGCGAAATGGCAAAGCGCGAGAAAGATAACCCTTAGCCGGATTCTGATATTCGAAAAGCAACTGCGCCAGCCGCTGCCATGCTTCTTCGCCAAGCGCTGGAGCCGTCTTTTCAGAGGGTGGCCTGCCGATTTTCAAAATCGATTCCGGCTTCACTTCGCCGCCTGCGCGCAGTCGCACATAAGTGAGATCAGAGGCGCGAACTGCGCCCAGTTCGCGGAACGCACCGCGCACGAGAAGAGCGGCTTCAAGCGCCAGCTGTGGCGACAAGAGGACATGCGCTTGTCGCGGCGATGGGGTGGAGCCGGTCTTATAGTCGATCACTTCCGCAGTTCCGTCGCGCATCAGATCAATACGGTCCGCACGGCCCGACAAAGTGATGCCAAGACTTTCAACCTCGCGCTTATCCGACGAAATTTCAGCAAAGCGGGTCTGAACATTATAGGCGCGTTCGCGTTCCCATTCGAGAAACTGCGGAATAAGCGCCGTAAATCGCGGCCACCAGACCGCTTCGATCTCAATGGGTAGATCCATTTCGCCAAAGAAATGCCGGCCAAATTCTTCAAGTTGCGTGGCCGCATCCGGCGCCAGCGGATCGACACCTTCCTCGGTAAAATGTCCAAGAATATCGTGAAACAAAGTGCCGCGTTCTGCTGCTGCCGGATCGCGGATCAATGGCTCCAGCGGACGTAGCTTCAGGATTTTTCGGGCGAAAATCGCATAAGGATCGCGACGCAGGGTTTCGATTTCCGTCACCGAAAAATGGTTTGGCCGTGCGCTTACGGGTGGTGCCGGTTCCGGGCGTTTGACGAAAGGCACATCCGGTGCCTGATCGATTTCACGCGCCCAGTGGATAAAACGTTGCCCACGCGAGCGCATATCCCTGGTCACGTCTGCACCCAGCACTGTTTCAAGCCGCTGCAACCAGCGCGACGGAATGGTTGGTGCATTATCCGAACGCTGGGAACGCGACAGCACGACGTGATCCATGCCGAGCGCCATCTGGAAATCATGTGCTGCAAGGCCGGTACGGCGCTCAGGTGGATCAAGCGCGATCATCGCTTTCATAGGGCGCGACATGAACGGGTCGTTGCGCGTCTTGGCGGGCCATGTGCCTTCGTTGAGACCACCAATCACCAACGTATCCATGGTCTGCAAACGCGCTTCCAGCGCACCCCAGATGAAAACACGCGGATGACCACCCGGATGCGGCTTCACGGTTTCGCCCGACATCAGCGCTTCAAGAACTGAGGGCCATTCGATGGCTTCGAAATCGAGTTCCGCTTCGCTCGACACCAACTGACGCAGAAATGAAGCCAGCTTCTCGCCATGTTCGCCAGAATAATAACGCGTGACGCTTTCGCTCTCATCGCGGGCCAGATTTTCGAGCGCCTCCACAGTTGCCCGTGTAATCTCGCCAATATCCGTTCGTCGGTTAATCACCGCGAAAGGTGCAAGCGGCGCAACAGCTTCCGACAAGCTCACACAAAGCGCGCGCGCTGCATCCAGCATATCCTGCGTGACGGTTGAATGCCATGCCGGTTGCCATGACTGGCTGGCACTCTCTTCCATGCGACGGTCGAAAAATGCAGGCAGATCGATAATAGACGCCCTGCCCGTGCCACCCCGGAACGCCACCAGTTCGAGTGTTTCGGCAGCCAGTCGCCGCTCGATACGTTTGCCGCCAAGCCGTAACATCGGGTGCTTGACCAACGCCAGCAACGCTACCGGATCACCCGGATTAAACACGGTTTCGACCATAAGCCGCATCAGCGTTGCGGTCTCAATATCGCGCAAATGCCGGCCACCGGAATCATCGGCGTCGATGCCAAAACGGGCAAGTTCGCCCACTACGCGGCGTGCGAGATTTCTATCGGCAGTAACCAATGCGGCGGTCTTGTTTTCATCGCTGATCGCATCGCGAAGCGCCAGGGCCACTGCCAGCGCTTCCTCACGCTCATTGGCGGTCTCAATCAGATCGATCTTATGTGCCGACTGACGCAGCACGTCCGGCTGCATATCGGGGTGGTTGTGGAGCTGGCTCCATGCGTCGGTGGTTTCCGCCGGGCGCAGCGCCTGACTTACAACCCGTTCCATTACACGCTTTTTAACCGGCATATCTTCGATATGATCGACATCCTCGCGCAGTACCCCAATGGTCTGCAACAGCTTGTGGAGACCATATTGCGGATGTCCGAAAGTAGATGGATTATCGTCTGACGCACCAAGTAGGTTCCAAGCGCTCTCATCAAGATCACGATCCAGCCCCGGCAGAACCACTGCACCATTGGGGAGTTTTGCAATCACCGAAACGAGTTCGGCGGTCGCAGGAATAGAGCCGGTGGAACCCGCCGCAATTACCGGGCCCTGAGGCGGATGATCGCGCAGTCGCCGCACCTCGCCCCAGATCAGTTCATTGCGGTGCGCTGCGGGATTAGACAGCTTGCGCTCTTCCAGAATTTCCGGCCAGAGTTTCGTGACAATATCGAGAAAGCCGAGCGTGACTTGCCACCAGTCGGCAAGATCATCGGGCGCAATGCTGGCAAGTTCGCTCCATTTGGCATTGTCGGTTTCGACCTGATCCATCAGACCGGCGAGATCGCGTGCCAGCCAGATTGCATCCGAAGTTGTTGCGGGAACCGAAACATCCTCGACACCAAACAGCGCGCGCACATGTTGAGGCAGCGATTCACGCCACGGACGAATGAGCCGCGCCAAGAGCAGCAGGCGTTCAGCCTTGCCAATTGGCGGATTGAGATCAAATACGCCGGTTGTTGCTGCATTGAAAAAAGCTGAGTTCTCGTCCACATCGCCCAGCGGACGAATGGTCGGAAGTATAGCTGACTTAGCCGGATTCATATCCACCAGAATCGACCGAAGCGCACGCGCTGCACGGCGCGTCGGCACATAAATGGTCGCGTTCGCTAATGCCAGTGGATCAGAAGCGTTGCCCGGAAAGCCTTCAATCAGACGGCCTTCCAGAAGTGCCTTGGCAAAGGCTGGCAGAAAAGCTGTGCCGGATGGAATGGAAAAAAGCTTTGGTCGCCTCATGTCGATTCCTTTTTCACGCCAAAGCCGATAGGACAGCCTCCGCCTCGCCGATTGCTTCCGGTGTTCCCACCGTCAGCCAATGCCCGATCATGGGCATACCATAAAGACGCCCGGCTGCAATGGCTTCATCAAAATAGCGATTGAGCGATGAAACACCCGGCTCAGCTTTAGCAAAAATACGCGGATGGATGATTGCAACACCAGCATAAATCAACGGATCGCCCGCAACGTCACGCAGACGGCGCAAGCGCCCCTCATCATCTGCAACAAAGTCACCCTTGCCTTCAAATCCGGTCGCCTGATCAAGCTTTGCGGTCATGAGAAGGATATCCATCCGGGCATCGTCCCAGACATGCGCCAGCGCCGAAATATTCGGCTGCACCTCATCACCAACCCAGAATGTATCCGCATTGAGTACGTAGAACGGCTTACCCCCAAGCTGTGGCAGCACATTGACGATACCACCCGCGGAATCGAGCAACAGATCACGCTCGTCGGATATCGTGATTTTCGGCTCTGAGCGGCTGCCAAGGTAGTCAATCAGTTGGTCGGCTAAGTAATGAACATTGACGATTGTATTCTCAACGCCTGCTACCGCCAGCGCATCCAGCCCCCAGTCGATCAGCGGCTTGCCGGAAACCTTAACCAGTGGCTTGGGCTTGGTTTCCGTGATCGGTCGCATACGCTTGCCAAGACCTGCCGCAAGCATGATCGCTGTATCAGGACGTGTCATTGTTTCTCCAGCAAAGCGAGATCGTCAAACCATGCGGCGACCGGCGCCATGACCGGGTGCTTCAAGACGCGGTTGAGATAGTCGTGAATGCGCGGCAGATGCGCGAGATAATGTGGCTTGCCATCTCGTTCATCGAGCCTGACAAACAGGCCCAGAAGCTTTGAATTGCGCTGCGCACCCATCACGGCATAGGCCATCCGAAAAGCCATTTCGTCAAACACATGGCCAAGCTTGTGGCGTTCATCGCAATAAGCATCAACCACTGCCTTTTCGAGCTCCGGCGTAATCGTCACGCGAGCATCGAGCGCCAGCGACGCGACATCATAGGCAGCAGGGCCGATCATCGCGTCCTGAAAGTCGATTGTGCCAATCTTGTTTGCGCCTTGCGCATCTTCAAACCAGAACAGATTTGGCGAATGATAATCGCGCAGCAGCAGGCTTTTTTCGCAATCGGCAATAGCGTCGAGAACTTTGTCCCATGCCGCTTTATAAGCCTGCGCTTCGGCGTCCGTCAGCTTGCGGCCCATCATGCGTGGCGCATACCATTGCCCGACAAGGCTCACTTCCATGACTATCGCATCACGATCAAAAGGTGCAATGATGTGATCTGGATAGCCCGCAACAGGCGCATGATCAGGCCACTGAACCCCATGAAGATGTGCAAGAAACCGTCCAGCCGCTTCATAGCGTTCAGCCACCGGCTCACCCGATGGAGCCCTGATGCCCTCAAGCCCAAGATTTTCGAGGATCAGCAGTCCTGCATCAATATCAACAGCGCGCATTTGCGGCACGCGCAGGCCATTTTTCGCAAGCAGATCATCAATGGCCACGAAAGCCTGAATATTTTCTGCAATATGCGCAAGCTGGCGATAGGACTTGCCGTTGCGCAATGGCGGATCGTAGGGCATCGCGGGCGCATTCATCAGAATTTCAACGCCGTGCGCACTGTCGATAATCTCATATTTACGCGGTGAAGCATCGCCCTGCAAATAGCGGCGCGTGGCCTTTGCACGGTCATTGTTTTCCAGGAAATTGCGGATTGTGAGCGTGCGCTCAAGACGTGCAATTGCGACATCCGCTCCCGCGACAGTAATACGCCGCCCTGCCCCTTCATGAGTAAGCGTGACGGCAAAGGTAGGCTCCGGCAAAAAACCCTCCGCCTGCTCCGGCCATTCCGACAGCACGACGCCATCGTCGAGAAACTCGACCAGCCCCAGCTCGTCCAGCTCTTCGCCGTGCGAAATCCGGTAAAGATCAGCGTGAGCGACGGGCAAGCGCAACGCTTCATAGCTTTGCACCAGCGTGAATGTCGGGCTTGGCACCTCAAGCCCCTCATCATCGGCAATCGCGCGAATGACGGCGCGTGCGAGCGAGGATTTACCGGCGCCAAGATCGCCAGACAGGGTGACCAGATCGCCCTTGACCAGCGCCAAGGCAAAATCTTCGCCAAAGCGCTTTGTGGCGGTCTCATCGGGCAGGAAAAGCTCAAGACTGTGAATTGGGGTGCTCATGAGCCCCATTTACCTTATTCGGCGGCAACACGGAAGCTGCGCGCCTCCGATGGGAAACGGCAAATGACGGTTGTGCCAATATCTGCACCGGTTTCGATCTCGACACGCCCGCCATGCAGCTCGACAAAGCTTTTGACGATGGAAAGGCCAAGGCCTACACCGCGCTTGCGACCGCCATTCTGATAAGCCTGAAAACGCTTGAAAACAGTATCCAACACATCGCTCGGCATGCCCGGACCATCATCATGCACGGCAAACAGGATCTCTGTGCCGTCACGTCTCACATCTAGGGAAACGCTTGAGCCTTCCGGCGCATAATTGGAAGCATTGGACAGAAGATTGAACAGCACCTGACGCACGCGATTGGCATCGGCGCGGAATGTTTCAACATCGTCGGCAATCTCGATGCTCAGGCCGATGTCGTGTTCTTGCAGACGTTCACTGACCCGTTTTGCAGCCGCCGATATTTCATCCATCACCGAGACATCATCAATATCGAGCTGCATGATCCCGGCATCCACCGTCGCAAGATCAAGAATGTCATTGACGATGGTCAGAAGAACCGCAGATGACGTGCCGATATGATCGAGATATTCAAGCTGGCGCTCATTGAGCGAGCCGAAAGCAGGCGTTTGCAGCAATTCTGTAAAGCCGATGATATTGGTCAGCGGCGAGCGTAGCTCATAGGAAACATGCTGCACGAAATCATTCTTGATCTGATGCGCAAGCGACAGCGCTTCGTTCTTTTCCTTAAGTGCGCGTTCCACCCGCACCGTATCGCTGACATCAATAAAGGTCAGCATTGTCTGCCCCTTTGGCAGCGGCACCACGGCATAAGACAAGATAATACCGTCATCAAGCTCGACCTGCCCCATGCGCCCGTTGCGCTCATCGAGAAAGCCGGTGACAGAAGAAACAAAATCGTCCCAGATGCCGTTGCCGCCGCGCTGGCTGCAAAGCTTGGCGACGGTGGAGATATGCGTGCCTTCAACGGCAATCGCCGCAGGCAGTGACCAGAGATCAGCAAAGGACGGATTGGAAAGGCGCAGACGGCCATCGGAACCAAACACCGCAACCGCTTCCGCCAGATGATCGAGCGTTTCGCCCTGCACCTTGATCAGCGTGTTATAGCGGCCTTCAAGCTCGAATTTCTCAGTCATGTTTTCGAAGAACCATGTCACGCCGCCTTGCGGATGCGGATTGGCGACAACACGCATGATGCGCGTATCCGGCAGGTGCCACATGTGTTCTTCCGGCTCGACCGCGCGATAGGCCGCAAGCAGCGAATCCTTCCACTTGCGCCATTCCGGCTGCTCGGGAAGCTTGCCTTCGGAACGGAGCCGATCAAGAAACAGCGTGTTGCTTGGGCGCGTCTCAAGCCAGGCCGTATCAAGAGACCACAGCGAGACGAAAGCCTGATTGAAGAATTGCAGCTTCATATCGGGATCGAAAATCGCTACAGCCGTAGAAAGCTGATCAAGCGTTTCGGCATGGCTTTTCAAGGTGCGGCTCAATTCTTCGCGAACCTGTTCGATTTCACTCAGATCAAAGCCAAGACCGGCAGAACCTGCATCCGTGCTCACATCGGTGACGTCATAGATACGACGGTCGCCACGCACCACGGCAGGCAGCTTTTCATAGAGATCCGGTTCGGCAAAGCGATCACGTTCCAGACGCTGGCGTGCCTGAACACCGAACAACTCACGACCTTCTGAACTTGCCTGTGTGCCATCTGCGGCATCAACAGCGCGCGCGTAAGCACCATTGACCCATTCGATACGTCCATCCGAGCCACGTAGCCAGACCGGCTGTTCAATGCGGTCGAGCAGATGACGGAAGAGGGCGAGCTTCTCAGAAAATTCCCGGTTCTGCGTCTGCAAGGCGGCACGTTCGGCCTGAACGCCCTGAAGGCTTAAAAACCGCACCACGGCAAAGCTGCCAGACGTGCGGCCATAAACATCAAGCAAGGTGCCATTGACGGTTTCAACCGTCAGATCGAAAGCGTGGGCTTGCTCGCGCAAGGCCGAAACCGCGCGTTCAAGCTCTGTGACCGCTTGCGGGCGCAACCAGCGCCCAAAGGCCAGAAAATTCGAGCGATCCTGCGGCGCACCACACTCGATCGGCAATTGTCCGACGACATCGGCGCGGGTGCCCTGTGCATCCCAGACGACAATGCGCTGATCTTTGAGATTAAGCAACGCATCATTGCGTTGCGCAACGAGGCCCATATCGGACAAGCGAGTGCGCAATTCATTGTTTTCGTGGGCAATTTTCGAGCGATCGCGAATGAGCCAGCCAGCTGACAAAAGGGCTGCACCCATGGCACCCAGAAAAATGGAAAACTGAATAACTTCGAAAGCGCCGACGCTGCCGCCAAATGGCAGTTCAATCCGTGCGGAATTTGTGGCGTGTTGCGCCCATGCGGGAGCCGCCGCAACCAGTGCGGCAAAGGAAACTGTTGCCTTGAGGATGACCCGTTTGAGAGGGCTAAGCCCACGCGAAAGCGAAGCTTTCAGGTGCCTGCCTGCGCTGAATGCGGATTTGCTCCGCAAGCTCCCCGATGAGCCGACCACTGGCATATTTTCCCTGTCTCCGCCACCCGGCAGCACCATTCAAAAGAACGCCGCCGTATTTCAATATGCTTTTGCTCTCAGCCCCGCATCGCCACAATGCAATTGAGAGCTACACATGTTTCGAGTTTTATAAGAGGTGCATCTTATCCGAAAACCGTTTCACACTTTTCGGGATGCGCTCTCAGAGTGAATAAGCCGCCCGTCTTCTGCCTTTGCTGACAAAAAACGCCCAACGCAAACACCCGTCAAAACACATTGATTCGTCTTCACAATACCCTCACCGTGAATCCACGTGAAGCGTGTTCGTTGTAAAAATAAAGACCGGGCAACTTTGTATTGCCCGGCCTACAAGATGTAGCAGTATGGTTAACAGATACTTAATACCTGTAGTGTTCTGACTTAAATGGGCCTTGTGGAGTGACGCCAATATAAGCGGCCTGCTCATCGGAAAGCACCGTCAACTTGGCACCAAGCTTGTCGAGATGCAGACGCGCAACCTTTTCATCAAGGTGCTTCGGCAGGACATAGACCTCATTCTTATATGCGTCAGGACGCGTGAAGAGTTCGATCTGGCCCAGAACCTGATTGGTAAAGGATGCCGACATCACAAAGCTTGGATGACCGGTTGCATTGCCAAGATTGAGCAGACGACCTTCTGAAAGAAGAATGATGCGCTTGCCATCCGGGAATTCAACCAGATCGACCTGTGGCTTCACGTTGGTCCATTTGAGATTGCGCAGGCCTGCAACCTGAATCTCATTGTCGAAGTGACCGATATTGCCGACGATGGCCATATCTTTCAGCTTGCGCATATGATCGAGCGTGATGACGTCCTTGTTGCCGGTCGTCGAAATGACAATGTCGGCGGTGGAAGCTGCGTCATCGAGTGTTACGACTTCAAAGCCGTCCATTGCAGCCTGAAGCGCGCAGATAGGATCAACTTCCGTGACCTTCACGCGGGCACCGGCACCAGCGAGCGATGCCGCCGAGCCTTTGCCAACGTCGCCATAGCCACAAACGACAGCAACCTTGCCAGCCATCATGACGTCGGTGCCGCGGCGGATGCCGTCAACCAGCGATTCCTTGCAACCATACTTGTTGTCGAACTTCGACTTGGTCACGCTGTCATTGACGTTGATTGCCGGGAAGGGCAGGAGGCCCTTCTTCTGCAGCTGGTAAAGGCGATTGACGCCCGTGGTGGTTTCTTCGGTCACACCCTTGATCGCGTCGCGCTGACGCGTGAAGAAGCCCGGCGTCTCAGTCATACGCTTCTTGATCTGCGCGAACAGAACTTCTTCTTCTTCGCTTTCAGGCTTGGAAAGCACATCTTCACCAGCCTCAGCACGCGCACCGATCAGAATATACATGGTGGCATCGCCACCATCATCGAGAATCATGTTGGATGGCTCACCATCCGACCACTGGAAAATCTGATCGGTATAGGTCCAGTATTCTTCCAGCGTTTCGCCCTTGATGGCGAAAACCGGCGTGCCGGTTGCAGCAATCGCTGCGGCCGCATGGTCCTGGGTCGAGAAAATATTGCACGATGCCCAGCGCACATCGGCGCCGAGTGCCTTCAGCGTTTCAATCAGCACAGCGGTCTGGATCGTCATATGCAGCGATCCGGAAATGCGCGCGCCCTTCAAAGGCTGCGATTTGCCGAATTCCTCGCGCGCAGCCATCAGGCCCGGCATTTCGGTTTCAGCAATATCGAGTTCCTTGCGGCCCCAATCGGCCAGGCTAAGATCCTTGACGACAAAATCCTGACTTGCGGTCATCATCTGCTCCAATCAATTTGATTTTGAAGCCCGGATAAAAATGCGAAAGGGCTTCGTCTGGCGTTCTGATTAGCAGATCAGCACTACCAGCACAACACAACATAAAGAGTTCTTTATGTGTGCATATCAATGAAGTTAGAGCGCAGCCCGAAACGGGTAAAACGGCTTTCGCAAAAGATGCGCGCCAGAGAAAAAGAAAAGCTAGATGGAATCAGCACTCTTCGCCGAACTTATCGGCAATGAGGGTACCCAAGGCATCAAGCACCGCATCGGCTTGTTCGCCAGATGCGCGAACATCAATGCAGCAGCCGGGAGAGGCCGCAAGCATCATCAGGCCCATGATGGATGTTCCGCCCACGGTCATGCCATCCTTACTGACGCGCACATGTGCATCATAACTATCCACAAGCTGCACGAATTTCGCCGAGGCGCGGGCATGAAGCCCACGCTTATTGACGATCTCAAAAGACCGGGACAGAGCGCTATCGGCATCGTATTCGCCAGTAACGGCCACCGTGGGATGCATGAATTACTTTCCTGTGAGGACCTGGCTTGCAACATTGATGTATTTGCGCCCCGCATCCTGCGCTTCGCGCAAGGCTGTCTTGATGTCACCACCAATTCGAACGCTTGAAAGCTTGATCAGCATCGGCAGATTAACGCCTGCGATGACCTCGATCTTGCCTTCTTCCATCACCGATATAGCCAGATTGGACGGCGTGCCACCAAACATATCCGTGAGAACGATGACACCGCCTCCGGTGTCGGCACGCGAAACTGCTTCGACGATATCACGACGTCGCTGTTCCATATCATCTTCGGCACCGATACAAACGGTCTCGAAATTGTCTTGCGGGCCAACCACATGCTCAACAGCATGAAGAAACTCTTCGGCCAGCCTTCCGTGCGTAACAAGCACGAGTCCGATCATACTTTAAAAGCTCCTGTCGCGTACCCGCCGCTTCAACCCGTCAAAGGCGCAGATGATACGAATTCCCACCAGTAGCAGACTGGCGAGTGGTGCATCTTGGCAGGGCAAATCTTGATAGCAAGTGAAAAATTTCACATTTGCCTTGAAAAAAGCAAAATGCCGCAGTGTTGGGCATGCTTTTTGAGACCTGACATATAATGAACGATCAAGCGCGGTTTCACGGCCATGGTTTATAAAACAGACAGGCTTCAATCGCCCGCGAAAGCGCGTTAGAATCGCCATTTGACGAGAGAGCCGGAAGATATAGGCATGGAATTTCGACACCATCAAACTGCCAGTTTTTGCCACTGGGATAGCGTTCAGCTTCATCTTGACTGACGAGAATCACCACAAGATCAAGCGGTGTCTGTTTCACATAAGCAACAGTGAATAGGCCCGCACCGCGAATTTCCACCCCACCGCGAAGCTGCTCCGGTACGCTGGCAATCAGTTTTTCCGAATCTTTCATGAGAATCGTCCGGTCATCTGCAACCAGACAACCCTGTTCGCCACGCAAGATCGCCCGCTCAATCAGAGTAAGCGCAGTCTCCGTCTTTCCGCTGCCAGATTTACCCATCAGCATCACGCCATGTCCCTGCAACTGAACTGTCGTTGCGTGAAGCCCGCTTTTTTCCTGCTCTGGCGTCATATCGGCATCACGAAATCGCTGGCAGATCGATGATGAAGCGCGCGCCCTTCATCTCGTCAGGCTTTTTAGCATCGATAATGTTTTCAACGCTCAGCGTGCCGCCATGCGCCTCAATGATCTGGCGACTGATGGAAAGGCCAAGACCGGAGTTCTGGCCAAAAGCCTCCGACGCAGGACGATCCGTATAAAAGCGTTCAAAAATACGCTCAATATTTTCGATCGGAATGCCGGGGCCGTTATCCTCGACAAGAATGCGCAGCCAGTTTCCTTCGCTACCCAGATTGACGACGATACGTCCTGTGTCCTCTGGAACAAAAGACCGAGCATTTTCAATGAGATTGCTGATGACCTGTCCGAGACGCAAATCATGGCCGGCGACGAAAAAGCCTTTTTTGCCAGTGGGTAATTTGCCCGTATTGAACACGATCTCGGTACCAACCTTGTTGCGGCGGACTTCACGTGCAGCATTGACGATGTTGTTGAGCAGCGACTTCATATCAACACGATCGGAATGTTCACGCGCCAGTTCAGCATCAAGACGCGATGCGTCCGAAATATCGGTAATCAGGCGGTCAAGACGGCGCACATCATGTTGAATGACGTCGAGCAAGCGTTTGCGCGAATCATCATTTTTGGCAAGCGGCAGCGTTTCAACCGCGCTGCGCAACGAGGTGAGGGGGTTTTTCAGCTCATGGCTGACATCCGCCGCAAAGCTTTCGATGGCCTCAATGCGTGTATAAAGCGCATCTGTCATGGCGCGAATGGAGGTCGACAAATGGCCGACTTCATCCTGACGCTCGGAGAAATCTGGGATTTCTTCGCGACTTTTCACGCCGAGGCGCACGCGGTCGGCAGCGGCAGCAAGTTTGCGCAACGGGCTTGCAATGGTCGAGGCCAAAAACAGCGACAAGATCACCATCACCGCCGCAACAACGCCGAACACACGGAAAACCGCCATGCGTTCGCCCTGCACGATCTTGTCGATGTCGTCGCCTTCGGTTGAAAGCAGCAACACGCCAAGGATTGCGCGGGATTGCTGAATTGGGACTGCCACCGAAACCACCAGTTCGCCCTGCTGGTTACGCCGTTGTGCGGTCTGCGGCGAGCCACTCAAAGCACGAACGATTTCCTGATAGGCCAGACCATTGCCGCCGGGCTGTTCCTGATAAAGCGGCAGACCGCCACCATAAAACAGACGCGAGAACCAGCCGGTAAAGCGTTCCCACGTGCTCGGCTCATCTTCTTCAATAGCGGGGAGATCGTAACGGAACACCGGACCGCCGGAAGCAAAAGCCGGCGCGTAAAGCGAACGGGAATCAAGCAGCAGATTGGCATAATGATCGTAGATGCGGGCGCGCGTGCTGGTCGGTGAAATCAACTGACGCAGCAGCGGCGAAACTTTTTCCGGGTTGATCGGAAATTCCCAGTTATCGGGGGAATCAGGCGAGGGGGTGATGCTCTGCCCCGCCTGCAATTCCAGAAGCTTTTCCGGATCGATCATCAGTGAGTTGGTATCGACCGTCGCCGATGAAGAAATTGCGGCTGCAATGATCTTGCCCTGTGTGAGCAGGCTTTCGATTTTGGCATCAATCAGTCCCTCTCGGAACTGGTTCATATAAAGAATGCCGGAAACCAGAACAGCGAGGGCTGCCAGATTGAGAAACAGGATACGGCGCGTCAGGCTGGAAAACAGAAACTGACCAAGAAACCTGCTGAAAGGCGCAAAAAGACGACGCAGAAAAAGCGAGCGTTGCCGCCGCGCTCTGCGTTCTCTCATGCTTGCAGCATTATCTTTGCTAATCTCTGCGACCATCGCGCTCAGTCTGATGTTGTTAAATCATTGCCGGACAATCAATGCCCGGCAATAAAAAGAATAAAACGATCAAGCTTCGCGGAAACGATAACCCACGCCATAAAGCGTTTCGATCATTTCGAAATCATCGTCTGTCGACTTGAACTTCTTGCGCAGGCGCTTGATGTGGCTGTCGATGGTACGATCATCGACATAGACCTGTTCATCATAGGCCGCATCCATCAGCGCATCACGACTTTTCACAACGCCCGGGCGCTGTGCAAGCGAATGCAGGATAAGAAATTCGGTAACTGTCAGCGTGACCGGCTCCCCCTTCCAGGTGCAGGTGTGGCGTTCCTGATCCATGACAAGCTGACCGCGTTCAAGCGACTTTGCCTGCTGGCCGGTCGGCTTTGCCGTACCATCACGCGCAGCAACGCGGCGCAGAACAGCCTTCACACGCTCGACCAGAAGACGCTGCGAGAAAGGCTTGGTGATGAAGTCATCCGCACCCATCTTGAGGCCGAACAATTCGTCGATCTCATCATCCTTGGAAGTGAGAAAGATAACCGGCAGATCCGTTTTCTGGCGCAGACGGCGTAGCAGTTCCATACCGTCCATGCGCGGCATCTTGATATCGAAGATCGCCAGGTTCGGTGGACGCGCCGTCAGTCCATCCAACGCAGAAGCCCCATCTGTATAGGTCTCCACGCGATAGCCTTCCGACTCCAGAGCAATGGAAACGGAGGTCAGAATGTTGCGGTCATCGTCGACCAGCGCGATTGTCTGCGTTGCCGAAGCTTCCTTCATGCGGACCTTCTCCTTTTTTTATCGCCCTTAAACAGCAGCGATATAATTCACGCGACGCGTTTTTACACATTGTCCTACGCAAAACCGTTTCACACTTTTGCTGGAAATGCTTAGGCGCGTCGATACTATAATAACCACGCTGCTTTTGCAGTACAAATTAGGTACAAAATGTGGCAGCGCTCAAACTTCGCAGAAAAGCTAGATTGCTGGCAGGAACATATGCCACTGCAATCACGCAGTGTATAAATTTCGCAATACACGCAATAACGGTATAATTAAACGATTTAAAAATATTTCAATTTTTCTAAATCGATTAAATATTTGATTTTATTTATTTAATCTGTTTCTGACTGCCATCCCGAATTAAAACAGAGGTCGGGGCTAACGTTATTGAACCAGATTGCGGAGACACCATGAAAGAGATCGGCATCCATAATTCTGCCGCTTCCATTGCGACTTCAGGACTGAAGGAGCTGTCCGCAGTCTATTATAATTTTGGCCCCGCACGGCTCTATGAAGAGACCATACGGCGCGGCGAAGCAGAGCTTTCGGCACAGGGTGCGCTTGTTGCACGCACTGGTCAGCACACTGGCCGTTCGCCGAAAGATAAGTTCGTTGTGCGCGATGCAAACACCGAAGATCAGGTCTGGTGGGACAACAACAAGCCGATGACACCGGAGGCTTTCGAGCTTCTCTATGCCGATTTCATTGATCATGCGAAGGGCAAGGAGCTTTTCGTACAGGATCTGATCGGCGGCGCAGACCAAGACAACAAGATCAATGCGCGCGTTGTTACCGAATATGCATGGCATTCGCTGTTCATTCGCAATCTGCTGATCCGCCCCGAAGAAGCAAAGCTTGCTTCTTACGTGCCGGAACTCACAATCATTGATCTGCCATCGTTTAAGGCTGATCCGGCACGCTATGGCGTGCGCACCGAAACGGTGATCGCGGTTGATCTCACCCGCAAGATCGTTCTGATCGGCGGCACTTCTTATGCCGGTGAAATGAAGAAATCAGTCTTCACAGCACTCAATTATCTGTTGCCTGCCAAGGGCGTTATGCCAATGCATTGCTCGGCCAATGAAGGCCCGAACGGCGATACGGCTGTTTTCTTCGGCCTTTCCGGTACTGGCAAGACCACGCTTTCGGCAGACCCGACGCGCACGCTGATTGGCGATGACGAACATGGTTGGGGCGAACACGGCGTCTTCAATTTCGAAGGCGGTTGCTATGCCAAGACCATTCGTTTGTCAGCTGAAGCAGAGCCCGAAATATACGCGACCACGCAACGTTTTGGCACGGTGTTGGAAAATGTCGTTCTGGATCAAAACCGCCAGCCGGATTTTGACGATGGTTCGCTCACCGAAAACACCCGTTGCGCCTATCCGCTCGATTTCATTCCCAACGCATCCGCATCAGGCAAGGGCAGCCAGCCAAAGAACATCATCATGCTCACCGCCGATGCCTTTGGCGTGATGCCTCCGATTGCCAAGCTCACACCGGCACAGGCCATGTATCACTTCCTGTCCGGCTACACCGCTAAGGTTGCAGGCACGGAAAAAGGCGTCACCGAACCGGAAGCCACGTTCTCGACCTGCTTTGGCGCGCCATTCATGCCACGCCATCCATCGGAATATGGTAATCTGCTGCGTCAGCTGATCGCTCAGCACAACGTCGATTGCTGGCTGGTCAATACCGGCTGGACCGGCGGCGCTTATGGCACCGGCAAGCGCATGCCGATCAAGGCAACCCGCGCACTTCTTGCTGCGGCTCTCGACGGCTCGCTCAATGATGCCGAGTTCCGCACAGATCCGAATTTCGGCTTTGCCGTTCCGGTCGAAGTGCCGGGCGTCGATAAAGCCATTCTCGATCCGCGTTCGACATGGGCCGACAAGGCTGCTTATGACGCACAGGCCAAAAAGCTTGTCGATATGTTCGTGAACAACTTTGAAAAGTTCGAGAGCCATGTCGATCACGATGTGCGCGATGCAGCGCCAGCAACGCGGATTGCGGCTGAATAAGCGAAATAGACATCCTGAGGAGGAGGGGAAGCCCGGCCGAGAGGCCGGGTTTTTCTTTTTTGCAATGGATAAAGCGTGTCGCGCTTGATCGTATCCACCTCGCTCGCTCTATCCATTTGTTTTTGCGCATGTCTTTATCCCAAAACCGGTTCCCACTTTTGGGAGACATGCGTTAGAAAGCGGTGTATCACTTGCCCTTATGGAAGAAAGCCGCAACATCATCCGCATCACCAACCGCCTGACCATCCATGATGATGATCTGGAGGAGAGCTTTATTCGCTCATCCGGACCCGGCGGACAGAACGTCAACAAGGTTTCAACCGCCGTGCAGTTGCGCTTTTATGCGGCGCGTTCCGGGCTACCGGAAGACGTACTCTCACGCCTGTTCAAGCTTGCCGGTCAGAGACGCACCAAAGACGGCGATATTCTGATCGAAGCCAATCGCTTTCGCACACAGGAGCGCAACCGCGAAGATGCGCGCGAGCGGATGATCGCGCTGATCAAAGAAGCCGCCGTTCCACCGCCGCCGCCCCGCCGAAAGACGAAGCCAACCAAAGGCTCTGTCGAACGTCGCCTCAAGGCCAAGTCCGGGCGCTCGGACATCAAGAGAGGCCGTGGCAAGGTTTCTTACGACTAGGCGCATCCCGAAAAGTGGGAACCGCCTACGCGGGGAAATCAGTTCACCGGACTGATTTCTGGTCCCGCTTCGATCGGAAAAAGATGCGCGATAAAACAAGTAGACTATCGCATTTTGGGAACACACAACATGACTATCAATTATCACGAGCTTGAAACCAGCCATGGCCGCATTGCTGTGCGTGAAAGTGAAGGCGAGGGCGCTCCTCTCCTGATGATACATGGCAATTCAAGTTCCGGCGCAGTTTTCGCACCGCAGCTCGAAGGCGAGATCGGCAAAAAATGGCGCGTCATCTCGCCTGATCTTCCGGGCCATGGCAAATCTTCCGATGCGATTGATCCTGAACACAGCTATTCGATGGAAGGCTATGCGGATGCGATGACGGAAGTCATGCAGAAGCTCGGCATTGCCGATGCTGTTGTTTTCGGCTGGTCGCTCGGTGGCCATATCGGTATCGAGATGATAGCCCGTTATCCAGAAATGCGTGGCCTGATGATTACCGGAACGCCACCCGTGGCGCGTGAGGAAGTGGGGCAGGGGTTCAAGAGCGGACCCGACATGGCGCTTGCCGGACAGGAAGTCTTTTCCGAGCGCGATGTGGATTCTTACGCACGCAGCACCTGTGGCGAACCATTCGAGGCGTCACTTCTCGATATTGTTGCCCGCACGGATGGACGCGCACGCCGCATCATGTTTGAAAAATTTGGCAATGGAACCGGCGGCAACCAGCGCGACATCGTCGCTCAAGCAAAGCTTCCCATAGCGGTCGTTAATGGTCGCGACGAACCTTTCGTCGAACTCGACTTCGTCTCCAAGGTAAAATTCGGTAATCTTTGGGAAGGCAAAACCCACGTCATCGACAATGCCGGCCATGCGCCATTCCGTGAAACGCCAGCGATTTTCGATCGGTATCTGATGCGCTTCTTAAGCGATTGCACTATAGGATAGGATAACCACCAGCAAAATCTGCTTTACTTTTGGCTTAAAGTGCCAATCTTATGCATCCATAGAGTGCATTGCTATGAATTTTCAACAAGCAGGGAGATTTGTTACATGGGAATTTTCGATTTTGTAAAGTCGGTCGGAACCAAGCTTGGTTTCGGGGAAAGTGAGCCAAAAGCCGATGACCTCAAGAAAGAACTCGATTCGCATAATCTTGGCACCGATGGCGTGCAGGTTAGCGTTCAGGGCGACAAAGCCGTTCTCACCGGCAATGTGAAAGACCAGTCTGCCTTTGAAAAAGCGATTATCGCTGTCGGCAATTCGCTTGGAGTTTCCAAGGTGGAAGCTTCGGAATTGACGGTTGAAGGCGCAGGCACAGGGGCTGATCCTGTCTTCTACACAGTCAAGAAGGGCGACAATCTCTGGAAGATCGCTGAAGCCCAATATGGCAAAGGCAAGGGCGCAAAGAACGACATCATCTTTGAAGCCAACAAGCCGATGCTGACGCACCCGGACAAAATCTATCCGGGTCAGGTGCTGCGCATTCCGCCGCTGTAAGGCTTAAGAATTCAAAGGGGCCGGTTCAACCGGCCCTTTTCATATCTTCCTGAGCGCCACTTCTTCGATCAGATGATCGCTGCCCTTGCGCAGGATAAGATCGGCGCGGGGGCGGGTAGGAAGAATGTTTTCACGCAGGTTCTTCATATTGATATTGTTCCACAGACCTTCGCCGATGGAACGGGCCGCTTCTTCGGAAAGCTCTGAATAGCGATGGAAGAATGATTGCGGATTGACGAAGGCCGTCTCACGCAGCCGCATGAAACGATCAATATACCATTTGTGGATCAGTTCCGACTGCGCATCAATATAGATCGAGAAGTCGAAAAAGTCCGAAACGAATGGCACCATCTTGCCGTCTTCAGGCAGATCACGCACCTGCAAAACATTGATGCCTTCAAAGATCAGTATGTCGGGCTTGTCGACAATCTGATATTCACCCGGCAGAACGTCATAGCTCAAATGCGAATAGAGCGGCGCTTTCACCTGGCTCATACCCGCCTTGATAGCTGACAAAAAGCGCAAAACCGCACCCACGTCATAGCTTTCGGGAAAGCCCTTGCGCTCCATCATGTTTTGGGTGCGCAGAACTGCATTGGGATAGAGAAAGCCGTCGGTTGTCACAAGATCGACTTTCGGGCTTGAAGGCCAGCGGGCGAGCAGTTCTTTCAGAATACGCGCGGTCGTGGATTTTCCCACCGCCACCGATCCGGCAACACCGATGATGAACGGCGTCTTGAAACTGTCCTCCATATTAAGGAATTGCTGACGCTGGCGAAACAGAAGCTGACTGGCCTCCACATGTGCATAGAGCAGTCGCGACAGCGACAGATAAATGCGCCGCACCTCATCCAGATCAATCGGATCGCCCAGCGAGCGCAACCGCTTGACCTCTTCATAGGTGAGGGTGAGGGGGGTATCAGCACGAAAGCCCGCCCATTCGGTCGCCGAAAAGAAACGGTACGGCGAATAGCGTGACGGCGTCAGCTGGTCCACTTTTTCCCACATATTGTCGCTGCTCTCCCTCAACGCCAATTCACATATATCCTGTTTAATCTGCATTCAGAGCATTTCCATTTTAAAGCAGAGAAAATGCTCTGATCAGTTGCTTTCACGCATGTCATTATCCAGAAACCGGTTCCTACTTTTTGGAGTCATGCTTTATGCCTTCGGACGACCGGCCTTTTCCTCAAGGCCTGTCTGTGCCGTGCGGCGTTGCAATTCTGCAAGAACTTCATCAAGCGGCACATCTGCAATCTTCAGAACCACCAGCAGATGATAAAGCAGATCAGCGCTTTCCGTGACCAGTTCTGCGCGGTCGCCTTCGACTGCGGCAATCACCGTTTCCACGGCTTCTTCGCCGAGCTTTTTGGCAGCGCGTGTCTGGCCCTTGGCGATCAGGCTTGCGGTATAGGACGATCCATCCGTCGAATTTGCACGTTCCGCGACGATGCGTTCAAGGTCGGAAAGTGTGAACTCAGTCATCGGATTTCCTCAAATCTTGTTTTCAAGCGACCGGATCGAGCCGCATCGGGATACCAGCTTCGGCCATATATCGCTTGGCCTCGCCAATCGTATAGGTGCCGAAATGGAAGATGGATGCGGCCAGAACTGCCGTTGCATGACCATCCCGGATACCCGCAACCATGTGATCGAGATTGCCAACGCCGCCCGATGCAATCACCGGAACCCGCACGCTGTCCGCCACAGCGCGGGTCAGCGCCACGTCATAACCAGCCTTGGTGCCATCACGATCCATTGACGTCAGCAGGATTTCGCCTGCGCCAAGGTTCACGACCTTCTGCGCAAATTCCACTGCATCTATGCCGGTCGTCTGGCGACCGCCATGGGTGAAGATTTCCCAGCGGTCGCTTTCACCTGCGACTGAAACCTTCTTGGCATCAATCGCCACAACGATGCACTGATTGCCGAACTTGTCAGCGGCTTCGGCAACAAATTCCGGATTTTTAACCGCAGCCGTGTTGATCGAAACCTTATCGGCTCCGGCCAGCAGCAGCTTGCGAATGTCAGCTACCTGACGCACGCCACCGCCAACCGTCAGCGGCATGAAGCATTGTTCTGCCGTGCGCGCGATCACGTCGAAAATTGTCTCGCGATTGTCCGAAGACGCCGTGATGTCGAGGAAGCACAATTCGTCTGCACCGGCCGCATCATAGGCTCGCGCTGCTTCAACCGGATCGCCGGCATCAATCAGATCGACAAAGTTTACGCCTTTGACGACGCGGCCATCTTTCACATCAAGGCACGGTATTACTCTTGCTTTCAGCATTGTTGTTCTCGATCTGCCGCGTCTCTTTTTTGCTTTGCCTGTCCTCGCGGTCCGGCCTGCGCCGGACTGTTCGTTGCGGGCAGGCGGTGGCGGCCATCCTTAACATCCAGACAAGGAATTACGCGTGCTTTGAGTGTCATACCGAAGCCCTCAACAATGCCAGCGCTTCCGCCGGATCAATGCGGCCATCATAAAGCGCACGACCAGAAATAGCGCCTTCCAGCTTGCGCGCATCGGGTGCAGCGAGGCGCTTGATGTCATCCATGGAGGCAAGGCCGCCCGATGCAATCACCGGAATGGACACGCTGTCTGCAAGACCAAGCGTTGAATCCCAGTTGATCCCAGCCAGAACACCGTCGCGGTCGATGTCGGTGTAGATGATGGCAGCTACGCCTGCGCCCTCAAACTTCTTCGCCAATTCGACCACGCCGAGCTCGGATGCTTCCGCCCAGCCTTCAACCGCGACATAGCCGCCCTTGGCATCAATGCCCACCGCAACCTGACCCGGAAACTGCTTGCAGGCTTCGATCACCAGCGCTGGATCACGCACGGCAACCGTACCAAGAATGACGCGGCGCAGACCTTTGGAAAGCCAGCTTTCGATATGGGCAAGCGTGCGGATACCGCCGCCAAGCTGCACCGGATTTTTGGTGGCTTTCAGGATCGCCTCAACCGCCTTGCCATTGACGCTTTCACCGGCAAAGGCACCGTTGAGGTCAACCACATGCAGCCACTCAAAGCCCTGATCCTCAAAAGCCTTGGCTTGTGCTGCCGGGTCTTCATTGTAAACAGTGGCCTGATCCATGTCGCCAAGCTTGAGGCGCACGCATTGACCGTCTTTCAAATCGATGGCGGGAAAAAGGATCATATCTTCAAGGCTTCCATTTCAGGAAATTTGCAATAAGCGAAAGGCCAAGCAGCTGGCTCTTTTCTGGATGGAACTGCGTACCGATCATGTTGTCGCGACCAACCGTTGCGGTAACGTCGCCGCCATATTCGGTGACGGCCAGCACATCCGCTTTGTTCTTGGCATTGAACATATAGGAATGCACGAAATAGGCATGCAAACCGTTCTCGCCGGTCTCGATACCGTCAAAGACCGGATGCGAATGTTTCACGTGAATCCTGTTCCAGCCGATCTGCGGAATCTTGAGCGTCGGATCGGACGGCGTCATTTCACGCACATCGCCTTCAATCCAGCCGAGACCTTTAGTGATTTCTTTTTCAAGCCCGCGTTCGGACATCAGCTGCATGCCCACGCAGATGCCAAGAAACGGATGCGCCTTTTTCAGCACTACGTCTTCCAGCGCCTCCACCATGCCGGGAACGGCATGAAGGCCGCGGCGACAATCGGCATAAGCGCCAACGCCCGGAAGCACGATGCGATCAGCGCTCGCCACGCGATCGGCATCTGCCGTCAGTTCGATTTCGGCTTTTAAGCCGCTCTCATGGGCGGCACGCTCAAAGGCCTTGGTGGCCGAGCGAAGATTGCCGGAACCATAATCGATAATTGCAACACGCATTTTCAGTTTTCTCCGCGATGACCGACAAAGCCTATCGTCGAGCCAAATGAGGAATAAGTGGGATGAGGGGTCTGTTGCGCCCATACAGGCGCTTGCGCTTGCGCAGGGACTGTTTCAGGCTGATCAACTTCAGCGAGACCATAGAAATAACGGATTTCCGCTTCTTCCAGATTGGCTGCTTCGATCACGGCCTTTTCGGTAAATCCCTGACGCTTGAGTTTTGCGATCTTCCAGTTCACGCCTTCCAGCGCAACAAAGAGCGAAAACAATAAAGTGATCAGGGGAACCGCATCGGTGACACCAAAAGCGGAACCCGCAACACCCAGCAGGATCGTCACGCCGAGAGCAGCAATTGCTTCAAACCAAAGCCGCTGCGACAAAAGCCAGACAACCGGCAGGATCAGTGCCAAAGCGTAGAATCCGTCGCGCACAAAGACAGAGTTTTCAGCGCTGTTCGCGCTTTCTTTCTCCAGAACGACGAATTGCGCCATGAACTTATCCCTTCAGCGACCCCTTGGTCGATGGAATTGCATCCTTCTGGCGCGGGTCGGTTTCAAGCGCTGTGCGCAGAACGCGTGCCACGGCCTTGAAGATCGATTCGGCGATATGGTGGTTGTTGGCACCATAATGATTATTGATATGCAGCGTGATCCCGGCATTCATCGCAAAAGCCTGAAAAAACTCGCGCACCAGTTCGGTGTCGAATGTGCCGATCTTGGCCGTCGTGAAATTCACATTCCAGACCAGAAATGCACGGCCCGATACGTCAACCGCCGCCCCCGTCAGCGTGTCGTCCATGGCAAGATCCATTGACGCATAACGCACGATGCCACGACGCTCGCCAAGCGCTTTCGCAACAGCCTGACCCAGCGCAATGCCGGTATCTTCGACGGTGTGGTGATCATCGATATGCAGATCGCCCTTGGCCATCACGCGCATGTCGATGAGCGAATGCCGGGAAAGCTGCTCCAGCATATGATCGAAGAAGCCGACACCTGTGGTTATGTCGAACTTGCCGTTACCGTCCAGATCGACCGAAACGGCGATGCTCGTTTCTTTCGTCGAACGTTCGATGCTTGCTTTGCGGGCGCTTTCAGCCGTCATAGCATTTCCTCTGTTGAAATCTTTTCGCGTTCTAGAACAGCTTGATGCTTTTGCCAATGCTTTTAGGCCACCTACCAATAATCTGGATTTTTCTGTTAACGCGCATTTTATCCAAAAACCGGCTCCCACTTTTTAGAATGCGCTTATTTCCGCACGCGCATTTTATTCAAAAACCGGTTCCCACTTTTTGGAATGCGCTTGAACCCATTTGCATTTTGCCAGCTCGTTCTTAAATATTCACAACGAAACCGATTCAAAAGGCTTCGACCCATATCAGGGGCTTATGCGTTTGCCATATGGAAACCTGTAGGCCGCCAAAGGAGTGATCCATGATCGAACACAATCCCACAACAATTTACGGCACGACCATTGTCACCGTTCGCAAGGGTAACAAGGTCGTTATCGCCGGTGACGGGCAGGTATCGCTCGGCAACACTGTCATGAAAGGCAATGCGCGAAAAGTGCGCCGCATCGGCAAGGGCAACAATGTCATTGCCGGATTTGCCGGTGCCACGGCTGATGCCTTCACGCTGCTTGAGCGCCTTGAAGCCAAGCTGGAGCAATATCCCGACCAGCTCATGCGCGCTTCCGTCGAACTCGCTAAAGACTGGCGCACCGACCGCTACCTGCGCAAACTTGAAGCCATGATGCTTGTAGCCGACAGCAAGGTTACGCTGGCACTGACCGGCACAGGCGATGTACTTGAACCGGAACATGGCGTTATGGCCATCGGATCTGGTGGCAATTATGCGCTGGCCGCAGCGCGAGCTCTCGTTGATACCGATCTGGATGCCGAGGAAATCGCCCGCAAGGCAATGGGGATTGCAGCCGACATCTGCATCTACACCAATCACAGCATTCTCCTTGAAAGCCTCAACGCCGAATGACCGCAAGCGTGCAAGCCTCAGCCTCTAAAACACAGCGTTGGGGCTTAGGTGCTCTGATTGTTCTTGCCATTCTCGCGATACAGGCCTTCTGGCTTTATCTCGATGGGCGGATACCCATGTGCGAATGCGGCACCATAAAATTATGGTCCGGTTCGCTGATGTCCGAGAATTCACAGCATATCACCGACTGGTATACGCTCTCGCACATCATTCATGGCTTTCTGTTCTACTGGCTTTTGACATTCATCGCGCCAAAAGCACCTTTGGGCTTGAGGCTTGCCATGGCCGTTGGCGTTGAAGCCGTCTGGGAACTGGTCGAAAACTCGAATTTCATCATCGAGCGCTATCGCGCCAACACGTCCTCGGTGGACTATTTTGGCGATAGCATCGTGAATTCAGTTTCCGACACGGTCGCTGCCCTTGTCGGCTTTCTGCTGGCTGCAAAACTGCCAACCAAAATCACCGTCGCTATAGCGCTTTTCTTTGAAATTCTGGCGCTGATTATTATTCGCGACAATCTTACGCTCAACGTGATCATGCTGCTGCATCCGTTCGAGTTCATCAGGCAGTGGCAAAGTGGATTGTAATTATGAGTAATTTCTCCCCCCGTGAAATCGTTTCCGAACTCGATCGCTTCATCATCGGCCAAAACAATGCCAAGCGCGCCGTGGCAATCGCTCTGCGCAATCGCTGGCGTCGCCAGCAGTTGGAAGGCCAGATGCGCGAAGAGGTCATGCCAAAAAACATTCTGATGATCGGACCGACCGGCGTTGGCAAGACGGAAATCTCCCGTCGTCTCGCCAAGCTTGCAGGCGCGCCCTTCATCAAGGTTGAAGCCACCAAGTTCACCGAAGTGGGCTATGTTGGTCGCGACGTTGAACAGATTATCCGCGATCTGGTCGAAGCTGCAATCGGCCTCGTACGTGAAAAGAAGCGTGAGGAAGTGAAGGCCAAAGCGCATATCAATGCCGAAGAGCGCGTGCTGGACGGCCTTGTTGGCAAAACTGCAAGCCCTGCCACACGCGATAGCTTCCGCAAGAAATTGCGTGAAGGCGAACTGGACGACAAGGAAATCGAAATCGAGGTTGCCGATACAGGTAGCGGTCAGAATTTCGAAATTCCGGGCATGCCAGGCGCCAATATCGGGATGATCAATATCGGCGATATTTTCGGCAAGGCGATGGGCGGGCGTACTAAAACGCGCAAAACCTCGGTCAAGGAATCCTATGCAATCCTGATCAACGACGAGTCTGACAAGCTACTCGATCAGGATCAGCTCATTCAGGAAGCCCTGCGCTCAACCGAAAATGACGGTATCGTTTTCCTGGACGAAATCGACAAGATCGCTTCGCGCGAAGGCGGAATGGGAGCAGGCGTATCACGCGAAGGCGTGCAGCGCGATCTGTTGCCGCTCGTTGAAGGCACCACCGTTGCGACGAAATATGGCCCGGTGAAAACCGATCATATCCTGTTCATCGCATCGGGCGCGTTCCACGTTTCCAAGCCTTCCGACCTTCTGCCGGAGTTGCAGGGTCGTCTGCCAATTCGTGTAGAATTGAACGCTTTGACGCGTGAAGATTTCCGACGGATTCTGACGGAAACAGAGGTCAGCCTGATCAAGCAATATATTGCGCTAATGGCAACGGAAGAGGTGAAACTTGATATTACCGATGACGCCATTGACGCTTTGGCCGATATTGCGGTTGATCTGAATTCGACGGTCGAAAATATCGGTGCGCGCCGCTTGCAGACGGTTATGGAAAAGGTCCTTGATGACATTTCCTATAATGCGCCTGATAAATCAGGTTCGGCCTTCACGGTCGATGGCGACTATGTCCGCAAGACTGTTGGCGATCTTGCCAAAAATACGGACCTTTCGCGCTTCATTCTATAAACTTCGAACGTGACCGGAAAGCCACGCTGCGGTGGCATTCTGCACAAAGACAAGAAACCCCTCGACTTCATCGAGGGGTTTTTTTAATTTGCGGCCAAATTTATAGATCATTTACCTTATTGAGGCCGTTTCCGCGCAATGACCAGTCGACTGAACCGTATTGCAGGCATCTGCCTTGCCATCGCTTTCTCCTGCCAGAGCGCCTTTGCAGCGGTTGCTGTGCCGCCCGGAAACCGCAATGTCGAGCAGCCGCCCATTCCCGGTGCTTCGGCTAAGCGCACGCGCGAGTTAAGCACAACCTACGAAGCCAAATATCGCAAGATATATAACCTCCTGAAAAAAGACGCTTCGCTGCGCTCGAAAATCAAGTCGACAGCTTCGGCTTACGGCATCGACCCCATCCATATCGTCGGGGCAATTGTTGGCGAGCATACCTACAATGTCGATGTTTATGACCGGCTCCAGACCTATTACGTCAAGGCCATGTCCTATGTGAACCAGGGCGTGAGCTTTGGTTATAATGGTGAAAGCATCGGTCAGTTCGTCAAGCGCCCTGAATTCTCGGAATGCCTCAAGTTCAAGGACAGCTATTCGCTGTGGGGCTGCCGCGAAGCGATCTGGAACAAGCAGTTCCGCGGCAAATCGGTGGGTGGCAAAGCCTATCCCAACAACCGGTTCAGCGCCGTGTTCTTCCAGCCTTTCTATGCTGGCCAGACTTTTGGCCTGGGCCAGATCAATCCGCTGACGGCCTTGCAGATGTCGGATATGGTCAATCGTGTATCTGGCCTTCCAAAGCTCAATGCTGAAAACGGCAACACGGTCTATAAGACGATTATGGACCCTGATCTGACGCTGCCCTATATCGCGGCAACGCTCAAACAGTCGATCACCGCCTATCGTCAGATTGCCGATTTCGACATTTCAAAAAACCCCGGCATTACGGCAACGCTTTATAATACAGGCGGTGCAGATTCTCGCGCCCGCGCACTTGCCAATGAAAATGCCCAGCGCAAGGCATCTGGTCAGGCACCTGTGATGCCGCAGGAAAACTATTATGGCTGGCTGGTCAACACCAAGCTTGATGAGCTGAAGGCGCTGTTTTAGGGCAGGTTTTAGGCTAAAGGCTTCAAGCCCCGGCGGCGCTTGCGGGCGGCTTCAATTTCATCGCTTAAGTGCTTGATCGTCTCGCGATCAATGATGCGGATGTTACGTGCAAGAAGATTGGCAAGCTCCGTTGCCTGTGGGGAAAGGCCTGATGTGTCAATCACCACACGCGGATGCGAAACGGCCGCGAGATTTTGCAGCTCCTCCGCTTCATCCCAGATAATATTAAAATAGGTGATGATGCGTTGCAGCAGATCCCAGGTTGGCTGGCCGCGCCGTCCATGTTCCAGCGCCGAGAGATAGGCTGGCGATACGCGCAAAGCCGCTGCCATTTCTTTCTGGGTAACATTACGTTCGTCACGCAACTCTCGCAAACGCTTGCCAAACGGTGTCATCGCAGAAGACCTCCGTTTTGCGTTTGCTTGCGCAGTCGCACATAAAGCGCACCATGCCCGCCATGATGATGTGCTGCATCTTCGTAGGCGCTGACCAGAAGCCGGAACAACGGCGTTGAAAACCAGTGCGGCACAGCCTGTTTCAGAACGCCTTCACTGCCAAAGGAGCGACCTTTGCCCGTAATCACCATCACATGCTTGAGCCCGCGCGCATGGGCGCTGAGCAAAAATCCGTAGAGCAACTCATAGGCATCGTTCTGCGTCAGCCCATGCAGATCGATCCGCGCTTCAATATCTACACGTCCCTTGGAAATCTTGCGGTGCGTGGGCCGATCAAAGGCATGGATCGGCATTTCATTGAGTGTATTGAGCTTCTTTTTCGGTTCTGCCGTTGCAGCCACAGGCGAGGGTGATCTGGCGGCAGATTTCTTATTGAACTCCTGCGCCATCACCTCTTTGAAATCGGGAAACTCTTCCGCCTGAGGCTTTTTGCCAGCAAGCGGTTTGGCTGTCTTTGCAACGGTTTCCCACAGAATACGATCCTCGGCACGCAGATAGTCTTTGGCTGGTTTTTCGCTGTTTGATGTCATCGGCTAAGCCCGCAAAAGCGCGCGCGGAACCAGCGCATAAAAATCAGCTTTGTTCTTGATGGCGCCAGCAATTTCGCCTGCCGCATCGCCGGAGCCTGCAAACAGATCACCGCGCGCCGGGCCCACTATGGCCGTTCCCGTATCCTGCGCGATCATAAGTCGAGAGAAAGGCGCATGATCAAATACGGTCACGCTCGGCGCAACAATATAAAACGGCGTTCCGAATGTATGCAAAAGCCGGTCCACCGCAATGGAACGGCCAACCGTCAGCGGAACCTTGGCGGCAGCAATCTGTCCGACATGTGGATCATCGACGGGGGCTTCTCGGAAAAAAATGTAAGAGCGGTTCTGCCAGATAAGGTCATCGGCTTTTTCAGGGTGTTCTTTCAGCCACTGGCGGATCGTCTGCATCGAAATGTCTTTTGCTGCAATCTCGTCCTGGGCCACCAGAATACGCCCGATACCAGTAAAAGGATGGCCAGTCTTGGCTGCATAAGTGATACGCATCGTGCTGCCATCGTTAAGCTTTAAACGCGCCGCGCCTTGCACATGCGCAAAAAAAGCATCGACCCGGTCGGCAACATAAGCAAGCTCCAGACCCCGATCTTTAAGAATGCCTTGTTCGATCGCACAGCGATCATGATATTCCACAATGCCTTGCGGCACCTGTCGGCCGAAAACGAATGACACATCCATATCGTGAGGGCGGTTTTCGTCCGTGACCTTCACAAGATCATCGGGCTTTCGGAGAAATGGCACGGTGAAATGCGCGTCCGGCGTAAGCGATGCGTCGATTTCCGGCTCGTAAAAAGCGGTCACAAAGCCGTCTGCCTCGATCAGGCAGGGGACAAAATGTCTTTCAAAAAAAGCACGGCCCTGAGATGCATCGGGACTATCGAGCAAACGCGCAGCAGCAAAAGCCGGTTGCAGCGCTTCGAAACTGATACCGAGGCTGCCGCTATTATAATTGTTATTCTCAGCATAATCAGCAGATCGGCGAAAGGCTGCAAAAGCCAAAGCCTGATCATCCCGCGACCAGCCGGGACAATCGCTAAAACTGACTGGGCGTAAAAGTTTCGCCAGATTATGCACAAGCCACATCCGTCAAGAATTAAAAGGGCCGCTAAATTAGCGACCCTGATTCATAAACTTTCTTTAGTCTTCCGCTTCCGTCGCTACAAGCTTCCAATTCGGGTCACGCGAACGTGTGTCACGGGCAAAGGTCCAGAGATCGCGGATCTCAACGACATTTTCCTGATCGCCTTCGATCACATTGCCGTCCTTATCGAGCGTGGAAGAAATCATCTGGCTGACGATATTGAGTGTTACATGCGCTTCTGAGCCCTTCATTTCGGCATTGGCGATTTCCGCCTTATCGATGCCAACGAAGGTTGAACGCACAGTTTCGCCACGGGTTTCGCGATCATCAATTGCCGAAACGAAGCCTTCATAGACTTCTTTCGAAAGCAGATTTTTCAGAACCTTACGGTCGCCATCGGCAAAAGACATGACGATCATTTCATAAGCAATCTTCACGCCATCGACGAAGACAGGGGGATTGAAAGAAGGATCTGCTGCCTGAATGGCGCGCAGGCCGTCATTTACAGATGTTCCAACCGGCGCGATCTTGTCGATCGCTGTAAAGTCCTTCTCACCGGGGCGCTGCGGTAATGAAACGACATTGTCGGCTTCAACGCCCGATGTCTGTGCATCGGTATTTCGTGCAGATGTATAGGGATCGGATGGCGGTTTTTCACTCCCGGTACGACGACCAAGAACATTTCTCAGCTGTAGAAAGATAACCACCGCTGCGATGAAGAAAAATATCGTGCCAAAATCAAAAAATTCCATACCGCCTGCCACCAATTGCCGGATCGGGATGACGAATCCCTCCTCACGTCATAAATTTTGCTACATATACATATAGATCGGCTTGATTGATCATTCAAATCCCGATCGCGAATACCTATGTGTTAATTCATGATAGATTGCCTGAAATTCGTTTCTTTGGCTCAAACACGAGAGCGCATCCCGAAATATGAAACTGTTTTCGGAAAAGATGCGCTTTAAGATAAATGATGAGAGCACCGATCTTACCCGTCCAGATCACACCGCGCTCTAACCAACATAAGGTCATAACTGCCGTGCCCTCTTCTTTAGCCCCTCTTGTCATGCTGGCAATGCCATTCATCGAGATTGCCGGATTTGTGATCGTTGGCAGCGAAATAGGCGTGCTGGCTACACTTGGCCTTATTATTCTGAGCGCCATGCTCGGCTTTTTCCTGCTGCGTGTGCAGGGTTTTGGGCTGTTGCAGCGTATCCGCACTGAAAGTGCCGCCGGACGCGT
>Ga0308165_1001284_pt1 | contig 36236 bp, 38 predicted proteins | sample PhyWR2_FD_201032 | JGI IMG/M metagenome (GOLD analysis project Ga0308165, IMG submission 201032) | Phyllosphere microbial communities from UC Gill Tract Community Farm, Albany, California, United States - DLSLW.R2 | ecosystem: Host-associated > Plants > Phyllosphere > Unclassified | place: USA...
CGCAACTTAATTAGCACGGAATGGAGATTTTTACCAATTATCGGCCAAAACTTAGATCAAAATAACGCGATAATTTGCGATACCCCTAGCGTACGCAGTACTATATTAGGCAGTGTTATTAATAGACGACGTCATTTGTTGGAGAACGAAAAATGTTCGGTGAAACAACCCCAATCAAACGTGAAGCTCTACTGGCAGAAGCAAACCAAATCATTAAAGAGCACGAAGATTATATGCAGGGTATGGAAGCGACCGAAGTCGAGCAAAAAGGCGATGTATTAGTATTCCGTGGCGAGTTTTTCCTCGACGAAGACGGAATTCCAACCCGTAAAACGACCGCCGTGTTTAATATGTTCAAACATCTCGCTCATGTATTATCTGAAAAATATCATTTAGAAGATTAATTCATCATTCTGAATTAAATAGTTAAAAAAATGCCCCTTTAAAGGGGCATTTTAATTTCATTAACGTTACTCAATGTTAACAATATTCTCTTATATATCGTAACGCTGGCTACGTTGCCACCAACGTAACATCAGACGATCGGCACTGTTCGCGGCGCTATTGGTGAAGCGATCCATCATGCGTTTACGACGGGTATAACGCACACCGATCACGTCATGATTTTCCATTTCAGCAATCAACAGATCGTCGCTGGTACCAACGGAGTCGACCAAACCTTTCTCTTTCGCTTGGATCCCATACCAGTGTTCGCCGGTTGCGACGGAATTAATATCCAGTGAAGGTCGCTGCTGGCTGACAAACTCTTTGAACAGCTCATGGGTTTCATTCAGCTCTTCGCGGAATTTTTCACGCCCCTGCTCGGTATTCTCGCCCAACAGCGTCAGTGTGCGTTTGAACTCTCCGGCCGTATGCAGCTCCACGTCGATATCATTCTTCTTCAGCCAACGGTTGAAGTTAGGGATTTGAGCCACAACGCCGATTGAGCCAATAATAGCAAAAGGTGCGGCGACAATGCGGTCAGCGACACAAGCCATCATATAGCCACCGCTCGCGGCGACTTTATCCACCGCAACGGTTAATCGCACGCCCGCCTGACGTAAACGTTGTAGTTGGGAAGCGGCTAAGCCATAGCCATGCACTACGCCACCGGGGCTTTCCAAGCGCAAGAGAACTTCATCACCCTGCTTAGCGGCAGCCAGTACAGCGCTGATCTCTTCGCGTAACGAACTCACCTCATGGGCGTCCATACTTCCTTTGAAATCGAGCACATACAGGCACGGTTTTTCTTTCGCCGCAATGCCCTGTTTGACCTCGGCTTTACGCTGCTTTGCTTTCTCTTTATCCTGCTTTTTCTGCTGCTTATACCACGCTTTTAAGGCGCTATCGTCCATGCGTGCTTCCTGCATACTGCGCTGCATATCACGATACTGCTCGCCTAAATCCGTTAGCAGTAATTCTCCGCGGCTCGCTCCCTTTTTATGTCGCAGGCTGACAAACAACACAATCAATGCCCCTATTGCGATCACAAAGGTCATCACCTTCGCCAAAAATAGGCCATACAAGGATAACCACTCCACATTCACCGCCTTGTTTAAGATTTTCTGATACAACTTATATTAGCGTTATTCCACTGTAACGCGTCCGCCAGTATGTAACATACTGGCGGACGCGTCATTTTCAAGGGGCTTATACGTAAAGTCCCTGTAAATTCAGCACATAATGTCCGCTCTAGGAACAATACCATTGACCAGCAACCGTGCAATAGGTCAAGATCGGCGACTATTGGTTACAGCAAATAAACAATTTAGTCATAACTTGCCGACCCAGCCGAAAAGCCTTGATGCTAAAGCGGCGTGAGGAAATACAACATGCACTATCAACCACAGCCTGAGCTTTTGCAAAACCGCATTATTCTTGTAACCGGCGCGGGAGACGGAATTGGCCGCGAAGCAGCGCTCACCTACGCTCGCCACGGCGCGCAGCTGATTCTTCTCGGTAGAACGTTGAGTAAGCTTCAGGCCGTGCAGGAACAAATACGCCAGCTTGGTTTGTCGCCTGCGGCCATCGTTGAATTCGATCTGTTAACGGCAAAACCAGCTGACTATCAGAAAATCGGTGCAGAGCTAGCCTCAGCCTACCCTTATCTGGATGGTGTATTAAACAACGCCGGTTTGCTCGGCACTATCAATCCTTTAGCGGAACAAGACTATCAAGAGTTTTGTGATGTCATGCAGGTTAACGTTAACGCCTCGCTGCTGCTGTCGCAGGCGCTGCTGCCGTTGCTGCTAAAAGCCCCGTCTGCTTCACTGATTTTCACCAGTTCAAGCGTGGGCAAAATCGGCCGTGCGGGATGGGGCTCTTACGCCATTTCCAAATTTGCCACCGAAGGCATGATGCAGGTATTGGCTGACGAATATAAGAACACCAATTTGCGGGTAAACTGCATTAATCCAGGCGGAACACGCACCGGAATGCGCGCGTCAGCGTTCCCAGACGAAGATCCACAAAAGCTCAAAACGCCTGCCGATATCATGCCGCTCTATCTCTATTTGATGGGTGACGACAGTCGCCGGAAAACGGGAATGAGTTTTGATGCTCAGCCAGGGCGAAAAGCAGGCCCTGCAGAATAACCACACATCATGTTAGCGTTGCTATTTATACCGACGTACAACAATAAATTAATAGGTTAGGAGAAAGCATGTCTGAAGAACGCCACCAGCAGCGCCAACAACGTATCAAAGAAAAAGTGGATGCCCGTATTGCCGCCGCACAGGAAACTCGCGGCATCGTGATGATTTTCACCGGCAATGGTAAAGGTAAAAGTACGGCGGCATTTGGCACCGTAGCGCGCGCTGTAGGCCATGGGCATCGCGCGGGCGTGATTCAATTCATCAAAGGTACATGGGAAAACGGTGAACGAAATCTGCTTGAGCCACACGGCGTTGAGTTTCAGGTAATGGCGACCGGTTTTACGTGGGAAACACAGAATAAAGAGACGGACACCGCCGCCGCACTTGCGGTTTGGGAACACGGCAAACGCATGCTGAAAGATGAAAGTTTAGATCTCGTGGTCATGGATGAGCTGACCTACATGGTGAGTTACGGCTACATCGAGCTTGAAGAGGTGCTGACAGCGTTGAAACAGCGTCCAGCACATCAATCCGTGATTATCACCGGACGAGGCTGTCATCGCGAGCTGGAAGAACTGGCGGATACTGTGAGCGAAGTTCGTCCGGTGAAACACGCATTTGAAGCCGGTATCAAAGCCCAGAAAGGTATCGACTGGTAATGACCAAATGCCGAAGCTGCCCTTGCAGGCTTCGGCATATTAATCAGACAATCGCTTTACCACTATTGTTTAAACAATGAATAACGCTGAATCCTTCGCGGTAATCGATTCTGCTATGCGCTCCCTGCTCGATGCGGAAATGCCACATAGCACGGTCTTCTAGTTTGAGAAGCTGCGTGCAGATGATCGAGATAACGCCTTGATGTGCAACGATCAACACGCGCTGCCCCGCATGATTTTGCTGAATATCGACCAAAGCCAATCGTACCCTTGCAGAGAAATCACGAAATCCCTCCCCGCCCGGCGGAACGGTTCGCTGCCAATCGGCACACCAAGCAGCGTAGTGCTCAGCATCCTGTTGCTGTAATTCTTTGTGGTGACGAAGTTCCCACTCGCCAAATGCCATTTCGTCCAATCCGATAAGTTGGACAAATTCAGCATCGGCACCGAGTATTCTCTGCGCGGTTTGATGAGTGCGTTGTAAGCCGCTGGTATACACCACGTCGAACGAAATTCCCGCTAGCTGTGCTGCAACCGCATCAGCCTGCTGCTCACCCAGCGCCGTGAGGGCCAAATCGCTGCTGCCGCAATACACACCGTCTAGATTGGCCTGAGTCTGACCGTGGCGTACCAGATATAACTCCATCAGTGCTCCTTGGATTCAGATTCGCGGTGCTCTAAATTTTGGATTTAAATAACCGCAAACAGGAAGATAAGGCCGAATAGTTCGTTGCCCGCACCGATGGTATCACCGGTTTGCCCACCAATACGTTTATTGATGAAGCTACGGTATAGCAGCGCAAACAGATAAGTAATGATCGCTGCCAATCCACCGTGCCAGCTGGCAAAGCCCAGCGTCATTAATAGACCAATAATCAGCGCAATCGCGTAATGCTGGCCGCCGATTTTCCCGATATACAGGTTTCCCATGCCATTTTCACGCGCATATTTTTGCTGATACATCAGAACAGGCAGCAATGCGCGGCTCAGCGCCGGAGCCGCGACTAGCAAGGTGTAAACGTTATGTCCGGTCTGCGTTAGCTGATAGATAATCGCCACCCGCGCCAAAATCACAAAAATCAGCGCCAGAGCACCGTTCGAGCCAATACGGCTATCGCGCATGATCTCGAGAATACGCTCACGTGGACGCGCCGAGAAAATCCCATCGCAGGTGTCGGCCAAACCGTCTAAATGAAACGCGCCCGTGACCAATGTGGTCGCCAGCACCGCGGCAACCGCTGCCAACAAAGGGCCATAAACCGGCAATACCACGGCGAACGCCAGCGCGCTCAGTAACCCAACGATCAGGCCAACAAACGGAAAATAGACCACGCCTTTGGCGTAATCATTCATATCGAGATTATCTGTCCAGCGGGCAGGCACGGGAATGCGGGTCATAAACTGCAGTGTGGCGAGGAATAGTTTCATTATTACGGGTCAGTCCATGTCGTCGGTAAGCAAGAGCAAGAGAATTAACTCTCTGATTGCCTTCTATATTAATACCAGACGCTTATCTGGCGCTAGCGCCAGATCGCAGATATAAAAAAACCGCAGCGGATTAACACTACGGTTTGATATTGGCTTAGCAATGTTAGGTTGCAGCAACGCGCTGTGATTAGCCGCGTTTGTTTCCTTTGCTGGTAGCCGCTTTATTACCCGCTGCGCTACGCGTAGAAGACGTGCCTTTATTCGCTGAACCAGAACGACGGTTTGGCGCTGCAGCTGCAGCACTGCCACCCTGACCATGACGTTTAACCGCACGGCGGATCTGATTCGCTTTCATACGACGACGTTCACGCTCAACCGGCAGCTTGCTCACGGTTTCCGCGTTCAGCTCAACCAATTCGCGCAGATAGTTGATGTCGTTAAGTGGAAGCTCTGCCCAGCCGCCGCGTGGCAGGCCTTTTGGCAAAGGCAAATCGCCATAACGAACACGGATCAAACGACTCACCTGCACACCAACGGCTTCCCACAAACGACGAACCTCACGGTTACGCCCTTCGGTTAAGGTCACGTTGTACCACTGGTTAATTCCTTCACCGCCTTGGAAACTGATGGTTTTAAATGATGCAGGACCATCTTCTAACTGTACGCCACGGCTTAATTGACGAATTTTTTCATCATCAACCTGACCGAACACACGTACCGCATATTCACGCTCAACTTCACGGCTTGGATGCATCAAACGGTTTGCCAGTTCGCCATCGGTGGTGAACAACAGTAAACCAGACGTATTGATATCCAGACGGCCTACGGCGATCCAACGAGAACCGCGCAGTTTTGGCAAACGATCAAATACCGTTGGGCGACCTTCAGGGTCGCGACGGGTACATAGTTCGCCTTCTGGCTTATAATATGCCAAAACGCGACAAACAGATTCGGTTGATTCGCGGATAGACACAACGCGTCCATCAACACGAATTTTCATAGCCGGAGTAACCTCAACACGGTCACCAAGCGTTGCTAATTTACCATCAACGCTGACACGGCCTTCTTTAATCATGGCTTCAATTTCACGGCGTGAACCATGACCAGCATTGGCAAGAACTTTCTGTAACTTTTCGCTCATTGAGCAACCTCTAATGTCGCCTTCACAGGCGTCGTGGGGTATTGTGGATGTCTCTGAAATTCAAACAATTAATTGAATTTTAACGCGGCATTATACACGAAAACGTGAAAATGTCCGAACGCTATGCTTTTTTATCCGCGAGGAAAAGGAATAAAAGCGCCAATTTTCTCGGCTGTATAGCGATTCACATCAACACCTTGTCGCTGAATTTCTTCGCGTAAACCACGAGGAGGAGCATCCAAAGCTTCGTCGGCTAACTCAAATACGCCCCAATGCATGCCAAAAGCTCGCTGACAACCTAGTTCCTGAAATAAGCGAACCGAATCCGCGGGATCCATATGCTGAGAATGCATAAACCAGCGCGGTTCATAGGCGCCCAACGGCAGCGCAGCCAACGAAAAGGGCCCTAATCGTTCGCCAATCTCTTTGAGCCGTGGCGTATAACCACTGTCGCCAGCGAAATAGAAGCTATCGGTTAAATGCGATAGCACCCACCCGCCCCACAGGCTACGATTGCGATCCCAAGGCGTTCTCATACTCCAGTGTCGTGCGGGTACATAATGGACCTGCACATCGCCTACCGCACGCTGATCCCACCAATCCAGTTCGTGAACGTGTATCGCACCACAACGGATAAACCAACGTTTCAGCCCAAGCGGCACCATGAAAATCAACGAGGGAAAACGCTTCAACAGCGCATCGATAGTCTGTTTATCAAGATGGTCGTAATGATTATGTGAGATCAAAACCGCATCAATATCTGGCAGTTGTTCAACATTGATAGGCGGCGGCGTTTTTCGCTCTGGCCCGTAGAAGTTCAGCGGCGAGGCACGCTGAGAAAGCACGGGATCAATCAGGACGTTTTTACTCCCCATTTTCACCAACATCGCAGCGTGACCCAGCCACCACACGCCATCCTGTGGCTGTTCCAGATCAACCGGCTGCCACCAGCGCTCAACGAGCCCGCGATATCCCTGCACAGGTTTTAGTGGTAAGCGGTTCTTTTTGCGTTCGTTTTGCCAGCGTTTTAAATCACCAGGACGATGCTCATTGGGCTCAGGATTGGTAAAACCCTCTGGCGTATGGTGTGTTTTATTAGGATCATAATAAGGATTTTTCTTCATTCAGCCCTCATGCGTGACAACGTCACTTGAACATAGTCAAAATAGCGCCATATTTCCTGATAGCTATCAAAACAAAATCACCACACTGGTGCCGCGTTAAGAATAACTTAATAACTACAGCCTATTCTCGATGTCAGCTTTTGTCAGCCACGTAAAGTAGGCTAAAGGTGCTGGGGTTTTGAAAGAATTCTCTTTAGTCTCATTTTCAAGAAACAAACGACGGGTGGATCACAAATTGGCCCGTTAGCGAGTCATCAGGAGTTAATTAAATATGAAAAATAATCAGTCACACACTCGCACTCAACGTCTGCGCAGCGCTCTGCAGGGCCAGATGCAATATTGGAAAATGTACCTATCGCTGAAGTCTCGCCAGATGGGGCTCAGCGGTAAAATGCGCCAGATGACGCTTATCGTATCGGCGGTAATGATGGTCGCCATGCTGATGGCAGGCTTCGTGCTCTTTAACCTTGTGGTTCTGAGCGTTGCCTTAATTGGCGCACTAGTTTCACTCTTCCGCCCACGCCAGCGTCCCTTCACCACGCAGGGTCCGAGAGTGATCTAGATTGAATTGAATTCACTTCATGTAGCGTGAAGTTATATAAGAACATATATAATTGAAATTCAACGGTTATCTTCATTGATAGCCGTTTTTTTTACTTTCACGTGCCCCACGACGTGCCCCACATGAAAATATCTTCGTTCTGTCATGCTTACCCACCATCTACGAGCAGTTTCACGCAGCTATCGTCTACAAATTCGATTTTCACAATCCCATAAATTCTCTCTATATAAACAGAAAGTGGTCGGTTAGGTTGGTTAAGTCGGTTAAATCATAACAATTACAATAAAAACAAATAGTTGAACAGAATCATTTAACCGACCTTACCTCAGCCTTAAGTCGGTTATATCCGACCATGCTTTACCTACCGCTTAGTTCTTATTTTTAATAAAGCCGCCAGCTTCTCATTAACCCTTTTCACATGTGCTGGAGTACTTGCAGTAGCGTTAACAGTTGGTATTTTGTCATATTTCAGTTGAGGAGTAGCTACAGTAGACCTACTAACAGTTATCCCTTGTGCCAACGCATCCAAACAATCAGCCTTCGTGAAAAGATATGGCGATCGTGGCGCATTTAAGTTTTTTCGCGTTGCCCTTATCCTGCCAGTGACAACCCACTGAGTTAGGGTACTTGTGCTGATACCAAGAAGCTCAGCTGCTTCTTTTTTGCTTAGAGTTAACTTCTCCATTCAGCCTTCTTAAGTTGTATAAGACATATTAATTTATCTGAAAAATGAAAACTATAGACGTTCGTCACCCCTCAGTTTTAGGCTTGTATGCTTAAATACCTTATGGGTTTCTAACTTGGGGTAAACGATGGAATCGGTAGTACATCTGGTGCCAGCAAAGTGGGTTTCTGAATCAGTGCTCACGGGTATAACTGGACTCAAGAAAAATACGATAAAAACAGCGCGTGAGCAATGCTGGATGGAAGGGCGAGAGTACAAACACGTTTCCGCCGATGGTATTCCTATGGATAACAGCCAATGTTTTTACAATTGGAAGGAAATAGAAAAATGGATAGATCGGCAACCAGAGGCAAAGAAGAGAAGATTTGGTGCCAAAACACCAAAGACTGATTGCTGATCGGTTGTCCAGCGCTGGAAGAATTAACATATCTAGGATAATAGATTAACTAGGCTAATATATAGCCTCAAATAAGCTTTATAGTTGAGTGTTATTGCAGAATCGCAAACTGTATTCAGCAGTACGAAGTTAAGCTTGAGCTTAAAATCATTATAAAATTTTAATGAAATTATTAATTCCACTAAGGCAAATCGGAGAAGCCTATGAATTTTTCAGAAGCAAAGAACAGAGAATACCCAAAGCAAGCTCAAGCGTCATTATTCGAAGTTGAATGCGAGGGAAACAAAAGTATAGTAGACGTACTCAATGCATGTGAAAAATTCCATATAAATAGCGATATTGAGTACTCCAAAGAGTTGAGGGTAAGGATAAAAAATCTCGACTCAGAAGACGATCAGATTTTTGCCGGCATCACATTTTACGAACCGAAGGCTCTCGTACCAGTAACACCGAAAGATTCAGATGAGGAAGTAATCGATCTACAAAACATAGAAAACTATGATAAATGTCATATTTTTTTGCTAGCTACTGGTAACAGCATATTAACAATCTTCCAGATAAACGGTGCTCAACAATTAGCCAAGTTAAGAAGATTTTTCAAGCTTCTTGGAATTACCGTCACTGTATCTGAAAAATTAAATAAGAATACATTATCTAAAATCCTAAAAGACGGTATCCGATCTATTAGTTTAGCTGTTGAAACAACAAAAGAAGACTTAGAGTCTATCAAGCTAGCTAATGCCGGAGCTGTAGATAAAGTAAAAAACGCCCTTTCTAGTCTGATAGAAAAAGAGGATGACGATGATGATTCATTTTATGGGCTATTGACATTAGATAAAAAACACAATCCTAAGCTGATAACTGTTGCCAATAAAAATCCTAGCCTAATCATTGATGATCTTTCAGACGATTTTTTCATCACTACGTCGAAAGGGCAGACAATAAAAAGTTCTGAGATTAGCACCAAGAAGGACTACTACACGCGCAAGTATGGTTCAACTACTATAAAATCAGAGCATGCAAAAGAAATCCTTGAGCACTTTAGGGAGTTTATCCTATAGTACAAGATCACAGAAAGATTATAGCTGGAGGATGACTAATGAAAAGGAAGGATTGGAAGTATATCTTTTTCTTAGGTATTTTTCTCTGCATCTCACTCGTTGCTGCATCAGTTCTTCATGAGAAGATCCGGTACAACAAGGATTTGCTTGGTCTTGTAGCGAACATATTTTCAATACTGACTGGTTTTTTGTTGTTAGTTATTACCACGTCAGGTGAAACAGCGTCTTTCACAGATGGGCTTTCCAAATCGCAGAGATTTGCAAATAAGAGAAAATTTGAAACTCGGTTCAACAGGTATATGATGCTGTTTTACCTATACCTCACCGTATTATGCCTTATTTTCTTTTACTATATAGGGCTCCCGTCTGGGGATTTAACTAAATTACCGCAACCAAAGCCCACTAAAATTAGTCTGATTTTAGAGTTTATAATTTGCTGGTTAAGCATCCTGTCATTTGCATGTTCATTTTTTATACCAATGAAACTCAAACGATTGTACGAAGAAAAGCTGCAACAAAAAGTTTAACCCCTGTTATTGCAGGGGTTTTATCCACTACGGAAGCCTCACCCCATCTAAGAATTATCCCGTACAATCCGCGCCTGACAATACCTTGGTAAGCGCCCCAACCTTTTACACAGATCGAAGCGCCATAGCGAACCTACCAACGCAATTCCGATGTTGGCATGAATGTGATAGATTCAACCAATTCTGCCAAATCATAAGTAACTTCCATAACTACGGGTATATGGAACCCTTCTAGGGTATACCTCTCTTTCAATCCTATATTTAGCCTACCTATGTGCCTTGGTGAAATACTTTTATCGGGCAGTCCGAAAGCCTCGTGCACACCTTGAATTGACATTCTTTTTTGAAGAGGAGTAGGTAGTTCATTAGGAAAAGAATAAGACGGATCTTCACTATTCCTTAAAGTAACCGTGATGGAAAAAAGATATTTCCCATCTCTTTTAAATGCGAGATACACACCTTCCTTAACCATGTCTAGAGATAAAAAATCACCTCCGGAAAAACCTGTGGGTTTTGTCTTGTAGGGGATTAAATCAGCGCCAACGATGTCCTGATATGTATTACCTAAACTTCTAATTAATGCCTCTACGTTTACAGTCATTTGTATAACCCCACGCTTTCATTCAGTTTATGCATTTTCGCTCTCGCAGCTTCAAGTTTCTCTTCTGTAGCACCATGTTCTTTTAATGTTGGTTTAATGGCATTAAAGTTCCTATCCAGTGCAGCCCTCAAATCACGTGAATCAATATCAACTTGAGGCTTCTTATTACGACCACCAAACGTCTCACTTACCTTTTGATGCACTTCTTTAGGGATAACAATAGAAGCAACATCTTTTGCTAATACTTCTAATTGCTTAGGTGTTAAATCAGGGTGCATACGATGATAATAAGCAATCACAGCCGCCGAAGATGGCATATGGTCAGCCTCATATTTCCCCTGCCGAGAGCGACGCTTAAAGTCACTGTATAGTTCTACTTCCAAAAACTCTACCGGTGGCTTACTCAGGTAGATATAAATCGGGGGCATATCCGTCCCGAGGAAAACAAGGATGTAATCCTCAAAATCCCCCTCAGTCGGCGCTGGATAACTCTCGATATCGCTTCCGACCTTCTCCGGTATCGGCAGTACCGTTATGGACGACGGTAAGCTTGGGCTATCCTGATGTCCTGTATTCGAGGGAATATCTAGCTCTAGCTTGTCAGGGTTCCAGTAAATCGTGACTTGCTTTTCACCCTCGGTCGTAAACTCATACAGCCCAGTCAGTGTGTTAAGCACCATCTCACGCACAGGTACTTCGGATAAACCGCTTTCCGTTGGCGTGTGATAGCCCACCGGCGTCAAACGACCATGACCATCATCCACCCAACGAAAACGCACCCGCGTCGGCACTTTACCCCGTGACTCTGCCGACTGCGCCAGTCGCATCTGGTCAATAAAATCCTGCTCACCGCTGTTCAGCGTCCGCGGCATCATCCCAACCAGCGCCACCGCTATCGGTGCGCCCACACCGGCAGCGACAACTTCACCAAACGGGACTGCCGCGCGAACCGCCCACGTGCCGGTAGTCAAAAATCGCCCGCCCAACCATTCCAATGCCGCCGAACCCGACGGAAACACGCTACTGGCGGCAACCGGCACAGCCATCGCCGGTGCTGACGATGAAGCACCACCAAATAATTTTTTGTACCACGGTTTTTCCGGCTCGGGTGCTGTCTCAGGCCGTTTCGTACTCTGTGCATGTTGTTCAGGTTCAGGCAACGGCACTGCCCGAAAATACCCCATCAGCGCAAAATTTTCGTGCGTCTCCGGTTCAGTTCCTGCCTCGGTATTTCCGTCACCGCGCTCTCGCGATTTAGCAAACACCGGCATTGAAACATTCTCTTGTTCAGTCGCCACCGGCTCCACTTCGGGCTTTTTAGCCGCCTGAGCGAATTGTTGTGGCGTTGATATTGAGGGTTGTTCCGCTGAAGCGCCTATTTCCGACTCTAACCATCCAAGAGGCGCGATGAGGCGATTACTCCCGCTTGGGCATCCACATAAGACCAATGAACCATCAACCGCCGTCGCTCGGCCATTGTATGTCGATCGTGAATCGCCGCTAATGATTCTACCGACTTTGCCACACTTCGGGCACGCGGTTGTCACATCATCGATACGCAAAATACCGCGATTATTCTGCGATGCATTGGGTAAACTCGTCAGACATATGGCGCCTGTCGTTGTTTTATCGCCATGCAATCCTTGACCTTTGCCATTCACACTCATGCGATTCATCAGTGACACTCCACCAAGAAATTATCAGACACTGCCTCGCCTGAGCGGGTAGTCATCAGTAAGCAATCTTGGAGCGTATTTATGACTTCATCACTATTATCTAAACGGCGACCAACGAGTGCTGCTTGAGTCAGTCCAGGTCGATGCTCTTTACCCCTTCCTGTCGAAATCTGTGTCGTAGTGCCATCGGGATAAATATCACTATTGCCCAATTTTGTTAGTCGTGCAGAAATATCATTTTTCAGATAAATCATCACCTCACTAGAGGCTATTTTGGCGGTTTCGCCGTCTCTAACTTGACCCCTTTTTGCTGCAAGCCGATAAATCACGATGGGGGGATGAGCACGAATATAGACTTCCTGCTCTTGAATAATTACCCTGCTATTGCCACTTAGGCTTGATAGCATTTCGTCGCTACAGGTTGATATATCAAGGCTTGAAAGGATTTTAGGAATGAGCTCATTTGTGTACATCCGAGGGAATTGATTAGTCGTCATGCAGCAATAGCCCTTATTAATGAATGGTTATAAATAAAACAATACATTAAAAAAACTATCGGTGGCTACAATAGTTCTGATGCGTAGCAGCGAGTCACTGCTCAGTCTCAAGTTAAGAGGGATTGAGTATTTTCTAGGATTAAGCCTTATTGTTACTCTGGTTTATCTCTGTAGTATCCGCGCCTGACATTATCCATTTGAATCACTTAAACGCATTAGCGATCCACTGGTATTGTCACTGCGCCGGTCTGTTATATACACTCTGATTTTTCTAATACTTACGGATTTCCTTCGAACTTACTCAACATAAGCTCGCTAGAGTGGTGGGAGCATTATTCAGAAGGAATTAAATATTCTCGCCATTTGTTAAGAAAATTCCACAGTTCTACATCTGAGTGCAAATTATACTTCCTCATAACCTCCCGTTTTCTTTGACTTGCCATTTTCATTCCTATCCCTAGAATACTACCAATTTGAGACACGCTAAAACCTTTATCTAAATAATAGATTACACGTTTTTCACCTGCTGTTAATAATAGGCGACGGCATGAACGGCATTTTTCTTCTTTTTTTTCGTTTGACATAGTCCAAGCTTGAGACACCTTATGACGAACTTGCTCAACAGAGTCAGTTCTTCGGATAAAAACGCTTCCTTGCAAACAGGGGAATAGGTTCTCAACAATTGGCAAATTTTGTCCGATGCTAATACCAATAAGAAGGAAGTTTTTTTTATGATGACTAAACATATAAGCGCAAATTCGGTCTATTCCTGCACTGAATGGTGTTACATAGATATCTGCATCACGTAATGCAACTGTTGCTGAAACTCCATCAATCCGTTTCAGAAGCATCCCCATATCTTCAGAGAAGATTTCCTCTAATAGGCACCACACACCGGAGCTATAGGCTTGATTAGCATCCTCAAGGTATACTTTAATCTCTGCAGGCACTCCCACCTCCTTCATACATCGAATCAGCATAAATCCACCAAGCTAGTTTTGAAACCGGCAGGCAAGCCTTTGCTTATTATAGTGTTAAAATCAATATCATGGCACTACTATTGTCACTGGGCCGGTCTCTGCATACGGACCGGCGCAAACTAACTTACTTATCTATTAGATATTTTTCCAATGCAAGCAGTCTTGCTTCTTGTTCATTGACCTTTGACGTAAGTGCCTGAATTGCGCCAAGCAAGTCCATGACAATAGGATTATTATCTACGCATGGTCTATCCCGATAAATTCTATCAATAACCTCCCCACTATCAGGATCTGCTATTTCATCAATGGGTTCTTGCATATGTTTTATATATTGCGGGGCGATTATTTCAGCCTCTTCAGCAATGAACCCAAAGCGTAAGCGGCCTTTCTCATCGTCGATATATGTATAATTGACAAGTCTTAGTTCATTAATTCTATTGAGTGCTTCGGTTTCATCTGCATCAACGACATCCTTTTTATACTCACGCCCAGAGGTACCTTGTATAGCGATCTGCCCAGAAGATACTGGGAGTTGATTGACTATTTGACCTGTGGTCGTACCATCATTTTTGCGCTGTAGCATGTAAGGTCTTTCTGTAGAGTTTGGAATTTCTATAGCAAACTTACAGCCGTTATCGGTGATGAGCCGTGCATTATTTACTACATTAAATACGATATAACCCGCACCAACCTTATTGGCTACCTCAAAGCCAGAACCAAAACTAACGTTGGTATCCCCATGTGCTGCAATCTTCTTCCAAGGGTGTGTAGTGGCACTTTCACTGGCGGAGTTACAGAATCTGAAAAAAGCTTCATTGGACATGTTAACAGCCAGTTGCCCCCGTCGTTCGGCACCGTATGAGGACTGAACAACAACAGCAGCTGATGTGCCAACAGCATAACTTCCCGCCCCGAAAAAGCCCGAAGCCCCGTCTAAAGAGTCAGGCAAATTATCTTTTTTTAAACCAAGACCAAAAGCCCCAATACTCATTTTATCTTTATCAAGCGCGGTAAAACTTTTAATCGTTACTTTAGTGCCATCTGGCGCAGTGAGTGCAACATCGCCTGTACCAGTCATAATCTGCTGCCAGCCGTCCATTTGCGCTTGATAGTATCCAAGCGTGGCAGCGAGTTGGTTAGACCATGCAGCTGTACTTGCCGACTCTGCTACCAGGATCGAATACTTAGAATTAGTAAACGCTTTATAGATTGGCTGGGCCAGCTCTATCGACGCATCGCTAATGACACGCTTAACCTGATAGACGCCATCAACCCCTGCATTAGACGATACAAACAGTACAGAGCCATTCGTAATGCCGATCTTCGCATCGCTCCACTTTGTGCCGGTGCCGGTAATAGTTGTTGCATTCAATGCGCCCGTGATCGTTCCGGTCCCATATAAAGACATAATATTTGCTCCAATAAAAAATCCGACGAAGCGGGAATTAAAAACTATGAATGGAATTGAGTAGCGTTGGCTTTGAAAGCAAATACAGACGTTTCTGCTAGTGTGACACTACCATTGACAGTCATTGAGCCATTGATGATTATTTTTACGACAGCGTTAGTCACTCCAGCATTAATAATTGCTCCCGCTGCAAATGACCACGCATCGCTTGCCGACATGTTCTTAGTAACATCAAATTTCGTAACGCCATTGATTAATATCCGACAGCGCAACCCCATTGTTGCTGAAGATATTCGAAGCGCGGTAATAAGCTGCGCAGACGGCACAGATAAATAAACGGGATAACTCATCCCTCCTGAATAAATAATTTGCGAGCTTAATTCAAATGAACCACCCGCTGTTTGAACCAGCGAAGGGATTGTCCCAGCGGCTGTTACATCACCAACTATTTTTTCAGCATAGATAGTGCCTTTAAAATATCCATCATTCCCATTAATGGTACCGGTGAATACTCCATCTGATGCATAGATAGTTCCGCGAACAGTGACGCCACTGAACTCCGCATTTCCATTTTTATCGATACGCCAGCCAGCCTTACCCGCGACGTAATTGTTTGACTGAATATAGCTGCCGATTTTGGCGTTGGTTATCGATGCATCTTGGATGAGCGCGGAAACAATGAAGGTTTGCGAACCTTGAATGAAGAATGGCAACGTATACCCGTTAGTGGCAGGATTTAACACAGCGAATTGATCAGCACTGGCTAAAATACGTGTGCTTACTGCCCCAGCAGCGTTAACCTCGGCCCCAACAGACAAACCAGCCGCGTAATACTTGTCCTTGTACGTAATGCCAGTACCAATGCTGTATACCGCGCTTCCAACCCCATTCTGATCGAATATGGTTCGGCCTCTGACTTTAATCGCTGCGGTATTGCCGTTAACCGTTGTTGTCAGTGCTGTGACCTTCTCGGATAAAGCTTTGTCCCCCTCTGCGACTGTTTTGCTCAATTCAGTGATATTGCTATTAGTGGTATCAGTTTTTGAATTTAGCTGGGTGATTTGCTGGGATAATGCTTTTTCGCCATCCGCAACTGTTTGGCTTAATGAACTCAGGGATGTATCAGTTTTATCCGTCTTAGCATTTAAATTGGTAATATCTGTAGCTGTTGAACTCTCATTATCAGAAACAGTTTGGGAGAGCTTCGCTAAACTCGCGTTTGTCTTTTCTGTTTCGGTTTTAAGTTCTATTACCTGCGTTGCACGGGCTTCTGTTTCAGTAGCGATAGCCTCTCTCGTTACTGTAATTTCTGCTTTTCGATCTCCGTTTTCTTTACGCCAGCGCTTAGAGTCTGCATCAATAGTTAAAGAGTTTATAATTGATGCCGTCGAGTTTGATATTGAATCTCCAGCTATCTCATCAAGCTTTTTATTTGCATCAACTACATTTTCATTTAATTCTTTAAATACCTCAGACTCCTCAATCCCCTTTTTAACTTCATCAGCAATCCAATCAACATCCGTGCTGGACTCCCCTAATACCCACTCAATCCAGTCACCCTGATTCCCCGTCTTATCAACCAATCGAGCGCGATAGAAGAAAGACTGTCCTGCTTTCAATCCCATTTGCTGATAGCTGCGCTGAGGGTACGGAATATCAGATAGAAGCATGGCTCCGTCTTCAGCGTTTTTATCGTTGTACTGAATCTCAGTTTTAAGGGTATCTTCCGCTCCTTCAGGAAAATTCCACGAAAGCTGTATGCCAAAAACTAGCGGATCAGTTTTGAAACCAACCGGCTGCGGCGGCTTCCCTTCTTTACCCTTAAGTTCAGTTTCTAACGAGCTAGCCCATAGCGATGAAATATCACTGGCGTTGATAGCACGAACGCGCACCAAATAACGACCAGCGTAAATACCGGGAACCTCGAAGCCCAGCGCCGACGTGCGCGGGACTGATACCCAGTTACCGTTATCTTTTCGCCACTCAGCCTCATAAGCGATCGCATTCTTCACCGCGTTCCACGTTGCGCGCATCGTGGTAACGGCTATTCCCTGATTGATGCTTGAGTAGCTGGTAATAAGAACATTTTCTGGCGCAACCTGAACACCCGGTGGAATAACAGAAATGGGGCGATCGTCTATACGTGCGCCGGTATCAATCCGCGCATATTTGTCCGGGTCATGGTAAGCCCCAACGATGGTGTAGGTGTTGTCGTTGTTGTCTGCCACACTCACAACGCGGTAGAGCTGCACGGCAAGTTCATCAGCATCAACTGCCCATACTGATTCGGCCTGCGGAGTTTCGCTGTAGTTTGTTGTTACAGTGACGAGGCGACCATCTACCGACTGCACCGTTCTGGCCTGACTGATACCAGAAGGTAAATTAACGATCAGACGGTCACCGCTCTTAATATCTGGCTCGCGGTCGAGGCGAACATTTCTCCCTTCAACGCTGCTAATACGGCCTCCCATGACTCGCCCTGAGAGCATCTGATCGGCAACGCCAATAATATGCCCCGGAAACGGGATTAAACCATCGAGTCCCACGGAAAACTCAACCGTTCGATCTTGGCTATTACTCAATAATGCCCAGCGCCCACGGCGATTAGCTTCGCTTTGACGCGTACAACCAATGGCTGTGATCTCGGTCTGGTTCACCCCGTAGCGGCGTACTAATGCATTTTCGAACACCGATTCGACAGCATCGGCATAATGATTGGCTGGGTCTGACCATCCCACCATGGCGGTGGTGTACCGTGTGCGTTCGCTCGATGCTGAGTAGGCAAACTTCCCATTGATAACATTGGCTCGCGTGTAGGTGTAATCCAAGTCTCGCGGCATATCTGCCAGTGTCACAATCTGATTTTGCCCGTAACAGGTCATACCGCGGAATATCGCGGCAAAGTCCGTCAGAACGGTCCACGCATCTTCACGCGACTGAATGTACACATCACACTTAAAGCGCGGCTCCATTCCTCCACCGCCACGACCATCGGGCACCAGTTGATCACAATACTGCGCGATACGATAAAGCTCCGATTCATCCACCTGCGTGGAGTCAATACGTTGGCCTAAACCGTAACGATCAGAGATCAGGATGTCATAGAACACCCATGCAGGGTTATCAGTCCATGCCCACTTAAAGCCCCCCGTCCAGACGCCAGAATATTGCCGCGTGACCGGATCATAATTATCCGGCACTCTGACGATCATCATCTTGGGTCGGCATGTCACCTTGGGGATATTTTGAAACTGCTTGGCGTTAAATTCCACGTAGAGCAGCGCTGTGTTGGGATACGCTAATTTTGCATCGATAACTTCAGTGTAAGCCTCAACGTTCATCGTATCAGCAATACGACCGCTATTAGCGTTGGCAGTTAGACGGCGAACACGCAACTGCCAGCCGGTTGTCGCTTTGGGTAAATCGATACGGTGGCTACGCTCATAAAGCGTTGTCGTTTTACCATCAACGGCAGATTTGAGCACCTCGCGATATGCGCCACCATCCGTGGCCACATCGATAGCGTATTCAATTTTATAGCCGTTCACATCACCATTATCTTTTTGCTGCTGTAATGCAGGCCAGCCGAACCGCAAACGCACTGCCGATAGCTGGGTATTGTTAACCGCACGCACCCACGGAGCTGAACTTTTAAGTTCGGTACCGATGGTGATTTCATTCTCAACAGCAGGGACACCTTTGATATATTCCTGCGATTGGGTGCCGGGGCGAAACTCCCAGCTTACCCCCTCGAAATTCGAGCTACCGTCCTCATTAGTGAGCGGCGTTCCATCTAGGAAAATATTGGTACCATCAAGGCCACCAGCCCATTCCCCCTCACCCAGCGCGAGCAATATTTTGGCAATAGCCATCGACTGGATACTATCGGGTGATTCAACAGGTGTATGCCCACCACCGCCACCGCCTTTCTTGCCTTTAATCTCGTTTATCATATTTCACCCATAAAAAAACCCGCCGCAGCGGGTCTTGTGAATTGATATGTTTATTGCTGATCTTCGGTATATATCCCAGCGGAAATAACTGCCCCGCCGATCTCTCGCTCACCATAACCGATAGCAACAGGATTGCCCTGAGCAGTACTGTTAACAGGGCCGCCAAATGCATAGCTGGGTTTATTGTCCGGATCTTGTCGCATTCGAATACCGGCCTGTTGGGGGGATAGCATTTGGACTACACCGCCGAGCGCCATCGATGCTCCAGTTAATGCCATAGCACCACCCCATACACCCGATGCCGTAAATGCAGTAGCTAGACCACCACTAAAAAAAGTTGCAGCGCCGATGAGAGCTACACCTAATATTGTTTGAAATAGGCCCCCTCGCTTACTGCCAATAATAATTGGAACTAAGTGGATATCATCCTTCCCCTTAGTCATTTCTATCTCAGCCTCTGGTATGTTGCGCTTTCGCTCATTACCAACAAAAATAGCAAATGTGAGACCTCGCTTATGCGCCTCAAGTAAAAATGCCTCAAATCCATCTAAAAGGTTTTTAGCAGCTTGAATCATTTTTGGTACAGAGTCTCCCCGATAAGAGAACTCTCGACCAAACCGATTAATTAGCGGCCCATGAAAAACAATTTTTCTCAATGGAACTTCGATAAAAGCCATTTAAATATCCCCATAAAAAAACCCGCCGAAGCGGGTTTAGTGAAATTAAATACATCGTTTGATAGCATCAAGTCGGCTGTTTATCCGATAGCTAAAAATCCCAGATTGATGATAAAAGCTAATTTGTGTTTTACCATCCACATTAACCACATCAGAAACCTCAGTGCTGTTAGGTGTGTAAACTGTTTTCCCTCCCTTGTAAGGTTGAATGAAAACATCACCATACCTAACGCTATTTTCTTGCCATCCAGACAAAATACATTCAGAGACCTCATCAATGTTTTTATTAGAGTAAAATGTAGCCTCTGGCTTTCCGGAGCGCAGCTCTGCCATTGATGAGCAGCCAACCATTCCAACTACAGCTAAAATGACGATTGTTTTTTTCATATCAGCATCCCTTTAGTTAATGCTCAAAGGGTACCATAAGCTTTATTGGTTAATCAGGCTCATATGTCTGACTATCTTCACAGTTCGATCTTTCCAGTATCCACCGTAAGGTACTCGCTGACTTAAATGCCCGTAGAGATGATGCAGTAACATATTCCCTTCGAGCAGAATACCGGCATGATTCGCGACTGGCGCAGAGACTTGCATTATCATCATATCGCCTGATTGAGGTGAGCCACTAAACTCACGAAAACCGCATTCATACCAATTATCCAGATAGAGATTTTCGCTTCCTGATTCCCACCATAGATAATCAACGCGGTAATCATTAAGCACAATGCCATGCGTTTGCCGGAAGTAGCTCATAACCAGCCCCCAGCAATCGGTATGCCCCAGCACAAAAGCGCGACCCACCAGCGGCAATTCCCCACGCGGCATCACGGTGCGCAAGTCCCCTTCAGGATAACTCACGATATGCCACGGTATTGCCATCGCATCACACTGAGCCTTATCCAGCTCACTCGGCTGCGTGGTGGCATCGGGATGGCTATGAACAATCCCCGTTACGGTTCCCCATTCTTCTGCTGCAATATAATCCTCCGGAGATAAATGAAACTGCTCCGTTGGGTTTTCCGCAATATTACGGCAGGGGAAGTAACGCTCGACACGTGATTTCTGCGCCACCACGCCGCAGCATTCAGCCGGATAAACCTCTGCGGCATGTGCCACGATAGCCTGTATCGTTTTCTCTCTCATGCTATTGCCTTATCAGTGATGAACCGGGGAAACCACCAAATGGAACAGGATTGTTTTCACCAAAGCGCTTTTGACAATCGCTGAGTAACCCACCGCATTTATCCTGACTCGGATCATCAACCGGCTGCCCATTCTCATCAAAGTAGCGCGTCCCCGCGTAATCACACCCTTTGCCTGTTCGGTACCAGCCGCGTGAGCACCATGTACACAGCGAGTGGATTTGGCGCGTCGGTATTTGCAGGCCACGCAAGTCGGCAGGGCTCGCCAACTCAAATTCAACGGTTTCATCGTTTTCGAGTGACTTACGGTCGATATAGTAAACCTGCTTTTTTTCCTGCTCGGGATCGGCGGTAGGATTGCCTTCGGGGAAGTTCTTTGCATCGAGATAATGTGCCAGCGTGTCGTGAATAGTCACTTTAGCCTGCGCCATATCTTCAAAGCTTAGACAAAGCGCAGTAATCGAACCGTTTAAGTTAGCAAGGGTCAATGTAGGCTGGGCGGTGCTACCACTCGTCGCCATTTCTAATCCTTCTATTTGGCAAGGCCATGCACCGTATTCCTTTCCTTGCCACCAGATAGATTTTGCGGCGAGCTTAGCGCTATCCCCACCAGCCGCAGTGATTTCTTCCGGCGTATGAGACAGGTTATAAGCATGAAAACGCAATACTTCATCCAAACCAAATGCGGAGCCATCGACTTCAAACAGACGAACTGTATTACCCGGCTCCAATTTTTGATAATCGCTATTTAGTGACATTAGACCTCCACAGCTGAAAAGGTTTGCTCAAAAGTCGCCGAGACTGTTGCTTGCGTTTTGCCGTTAGGAATTAATCGGATTGAATCTGCGCTGATAATGTACAACCCTTCATCACCATGCGGAGGCGTCCAAATAAATGCCTTAGTACAGTGACGACGACAAAAATCACGGATCGCAATGGCCACGCTCAGAGAGCCACGAAAAGAATAAGAAAACTTTATCCGCTCTGAGTTAATGCCACTTTCAGATACCTGCTTATATCCATCACCAAATTGCACCTCGCGTATTGTTCTGGCGTACTCCGTCGTGGGCTGTCCTGCGATCTGTGTAGGCCACATAAAAGTTTCAATTGCCATGAGCGTTCCTCAATGAATACGCTGATTAACGACCTTTCATCGCGTTAAAAAGCTGTCCTCCCGGACGAAGGGATTTACTAATATTGTCCTGACAAAACTGATCGAGCATTTTCATCATGGTTTTGCTCACAGCTTCATTGCCACCAGATGACTTAGATGTGGCTGATCCGTCATTTTGTAAAATAACGGTATTATGGAAAACGGGGCTTCCGCCGCCGCCACTTCCCGCCACCACACCTAGTTTTCCATTGGCGCCACGGCGTAAAGGTAAAATAGCCTCAGGACCAGCTTCTCCCATGACACCGCCCCCTTTAGCGAATGCAAAAAACGTCGGCTTATCGACAACCGAACCACTGTATGCGCTCAAACTTGCGGAGGAATACACCCCGCCTTTTGCATTGGCCTCAATGCCGCCCCATCCCATCGCACCAGCCAAGGATTTAACGCCATTTACCAGAGCCATTTTTACGAGAATTTCAGTCAACATACTGAGAATGGAACTGGTAAAGGATTTGAAGTCTGCTTTACCCGTCGTCAAAAAGGTGGTGAGTTGAGAACTTAAACCGGTCAGTGCTTGCCCTCCGGCATCTTTCATCACACTATAAGCATCTGTTGCTGCATCTGCATAATCCGCCCACGCTTTCTGCCCTCCGGCCTGCCAATTCGATCGCAACTGGTCCTCTTGCTCCCACGTTTTTCGCTGAGCATCTAGCATTTCATTGAGACGAGGATTATCTTTCTGACCTGAAAGCAGTTGAGAGCGCTCAAGTCCTCGCTGCACCTCTCGGCTGGACTTTGTTTGGCTAGCCAGCAATGCGTCCCGCTTAGTTTGCTGCTGAAGAAGATACTTATCGGCCTGATCATTGAGGCGATTTAATCGCTCCTGTAAAACAACCTCGTCACCTACCGCGGCAACGCGGGCTTTATATGCCAATACACTCGACTTGCTGGCTAATAACGATTGTTCCTGCGTGGTGAGTTGGCGCTTAGTCGCAGCGGCCTCTAATACCGCGAATTGCGCCTGCGATTTCCATAAGTCTTTGCGCTGCTGGCTGATAACATCTGTCACCGCCTTGTGTTGTTGTAGAACCACCAGCTGCGCCTGCAGCGCTTGTAAATCAGCTTGGCTTGATTCCTCTGCCTTGTCACCCACCGGCGCTTTATACTGGGGTCCTTTACGCGCGTTGCTCATCTGCTCTTTGGCAAAGCGCGCATTTTCACGCTTAACCGCCTCATCTTTTGCAGACTGTGATGCGTAGGAATTCTTGATCCGCAAAATCTCACGCTGATGTTTTTCCTCCGAGGTTTCATACTGCCGCTTGAGATCCTGGTCACTTTGAAATTGGCGCTTTTGTCGCTCCTGCTCTTTTTGCTCAGCGGCTGCTCGCGCTGCGGTCACTGAATCCTGATAGGATTTCTCACTCAGTTCACCCAGTTCTTTTTGCAGGCGGGTCACCAGCGCCTTTTGGCTACTGACCCGCTGAGTCTCTTGCTGCGAGATCAGAGAGTCATTTTTACGCCCATAGCCATATCCCGTGGAGTCCGCCGCCCCCCCACGTTGCAGACTATCTAGATCCTTTTGAGCTCGCTCGAGCTGTTGGCGGGTAGACTCTACCTTGTCTTTTAGTGTGCTCTCACGCCCGACATTCAGCATCTGATCCCACGCGCCGGATGCAGCATTGCCTAACCATTTCCACGCGCTCTCCAAGTCTCCGAGATTATTTTTAATATCGGCACTTCGAGAACGCATAGCATTAGCGTAGGTGTCCATCGCTATCCGAGCAGCATCCGTTGTACGTCCCTGCTCTGCCAGTGTAGTGATCTGCTCGAGTTGGGTTGCCGTTAGAAAGTGCAGCGTTTTATCCAGTTCCAAAACCGACTGCACGGGATCATCCTGCAAGCGTTTAAACTGCCTGATTGTCTCATCCACGGACTGGCCTACGCTGGCCTGCATCTTAGCGGCAGTATCTGCAATCATCGTAACGGCATTGCCAGAAAAACTACCGCTGCCCACCACTGAGGCTAACGCACTCGATATGGCGCCCTGAGTGATACCGCCGCCCGACAGTGATTTCGCCATAGACTGTAGTTCAGCCGATGTTTTACTCGCATAATTACCCGTTAGAATCAGTTGCCGATTAAAGGCCACGGCTTCTTCTGAACCTTGGTACCATGCTTTTCCCAGCACATAGACCGCTGTTGCAATCCCTCCCACAACGGCGGCTAAGCCTAATCCGCGTAGGCTCATCAATTGTTCTATCCATCCAGCACGGTTCGCCAAGGTAATGCCCGACCCTCGCAAGGCCCCAAAGTTACCTCGAGCTAGTTCCCCCACCAAAACACCCAGTTCACGACGCGCTGCCGCACTTTGAATGCCAAGGTTGCGGGTTGCTGTTTTAGCTGTCTCTAATTTGCGGATATACAGTTCTGCCGCATCACCAGCCCCGACTTGAGCCGCTTTGAAGCGCAAAAGCTCAGTACCAGAAAGTTTCTGTGCGACAACCTGAGATTTTAGCTGCTGTAAAAATCGCGCTTTTTGCTTACCAGCCTCCGCCTCCGCCAGTGCCGTTTCTTTAATACGTGCGGAAGAATGCGATAGAAGAGTGAGATAGTCTTGCTGGGTAATATTGCCATTTTTCCGCGCAGCACGGATCTGTTCCTGAATGCGCTCAAGCGATTGCATCCCGTTACTCAGCTGCTTTGTACCGTCAATTTGTCGAAAAAATGAGGCCGTCAGTGCATCCTGATCGCGACCTAATGCCGAGCTCTGAGACTGACTCTCCTGTAATTTTCGGTTCAACTCCGCGACACGTCGGTGAGTTTCATCGACCGCTTTGGATGCTTTTTCCCAATCCTTTTTGAGCGTATCGGCCGTAGAAGACTGCTGAGATTTAACCTCGCTCATTACCCGAGCATTGGTATCCCCCATCCCTTTGATGGCGTTGGTTTGACTCTCCACCAGCTTACGCATTCGATCCGATGAACCATCTGCATCTTTCCCCATGCCGGATAGTTGCCCACGGATACGCGCCATTTGCTCTTTAAACGTGGCAGTATCTACATCGAGATTAATAACTAAGTCGCTAATTTGTTGGGACATATCGAACTCCCCCGTAGGCACCTTCACCGATCAGCATAAGTTCATCATCCGTTTTAACCTCTTCACGTTCTGGCTGGGAAAGCAGGCTAAAATCTTCAGCGCGTATTTCGCCCCCACTCGCGAACACGGTCACAAGCATCTCTTTCATCGTGGCAAACTCCGCATCCAGTAACTGGTCACTAAACGGAGTTAGCGCAAAATAATTCGCCCAATCTGAGAACTCGGTGGCGCTCATTTCACTGAGCATACGGCGCCAGTCTGGGCGCCGAAACTCATGAGCCAGACGCTGTGCAAATGCCCGCTCGCGGGCCGCTATTTTGCCAGCGGCTTTTCCTCTACCGGCTCAACGGTATCAGGCGAGGGAGCAGCCTCGTCTGCTGACTTGGGATGCATGCCGCTAAGCGCTAGCACTATTTCCACCGCTTCGTTAATTGCTTCGCTAGGCCATGTTTTTTGGATAGTTTGGTGAAGCTCATTTTCATCGCACTCTGGTGTTTCATGGGATAACGAGCGAGAAATCAGCCATGCGTTTACATCCACATTAAGACGCACAAGCTGCGCTGTATGACGTAAACTTTCGCTTCCCTCATCGCTAATGGCTTCTTTCGAGGCTAAATAATCAAAATACTCCACGCGCTGTAATGCCGAGATTTGGTGCAATACGACAGACTGGCCGTTGTACTTAAACGTTTCTTTTTTCAAAAACATGACAAATACCTATAAAAAAGGCCCCAGTCAGGGGCCATTGAAATGAAATAGAGAGAAGTTACGCCACGGTAAACGTTGCTATGGCCACATGTTGGCCATCATTCGTCATGCCGATAATTTCGACTTTTCCCGCCTTAACACCCGTGACCGTAGCAACCTTATCCTTTACCACGACGGTCGCCGTTTTTAGATCTGATGATGCAACCCGCAAAGTGTTATCCGTGGCATTGTCTGGCTGAATCGCGAACGTGACACTTTCAGAGGCGCCAACCGCAATATTGCCGGTCGCAGGGGTGACGGTTACCCCAGTGACAGGGACTGCCGGTGTGCGTAAATCTTCAGCCAGTGACGGCTTGCCTGAGTTGGTAACTTTTACCGTGCGGGTAATGACTTCTTTCGCTGGGATCGCTTTGCCTAGGCTACTGATCCAACCACGGAACACATCAACCGCACCGTTGGGATATTTGATTTTATAGCCACGAACATCCCCTTCAGTAAACCATTCAACCAACCCTTGTTGGCCACTCTCTCCGGGTTTCCACGCGAGGGTAAAACTGGTATCCCCAGCAGATTTCTCTCCTTGAGCCGTGCTGCTCCAATCGGCGTTTTCATCATCGAGATAGGTATCATCATAGGATTCGGCGGTCATTTCGCCGGGTTGAAGATCTTTAATTTTCGCCAAACGCGACCAATCAGCATCGCTTAACGGGTTTCCATAAGGGTCACCCTTGCCGGTATAGAGCCATAGCGTGGTACCCGCACCTTTTACTGGTGCCAGTGGGTTAGGTGTTGTCATATAACATCCTTACATTGAATAAGTGAGAAGATAAGTCAGATCAACCGAGCCCCACGTCGCCATCTCCTCATCACGTTGGTAGTCATAACCTTGGGGGGTCATCGTCTCGATCAGGGTATCGAGCGTTGGGATATTGGACAGTGCGGGATAAATGTGCGACTCCATCCAGCTATCTAGCGCACTGTCTGGCTGGGCCGATTTAAGAAACACCTCAACATGTAACGCTGCTTGCCAACTATCCTCATCCAAGGTGTCTCCGGTGTATTCCGCATCAGAGAGATAAACGGCAACAGCGGGAAGATCTTGCTCATCAAGAAAGGCAGGGCGCCCATCAAACCATGTCACTGGCTCAGTAATTTCACGTTGAAGCTGTGACGTTACGGCCTGACGGATCTGGGTATGTTTGCTCATCGTTTGATATGTAGTCTCAGTTGATTTTTCAGCGCCGAGGCCAACTCTTTTGGCATGTCGCTATCGATAAGTTGTGACGACGATGCCATAAATGCTTCGGTCAACGGCCCAGACAGGGGGACCTTCACCACATCAATGGGATAACGGGCACGCCCAACACGGCGCATCACTTGCCAGCGGCCATTAGCTAGTTGCTGAATAAAAGCATTGCGAAAGGTGTAGGGCCCCACTTTAAGTACGCTGCCCTTACCGTGTTTTGCCTCTCTGCGACGAGAGAGACGCACACGCGCAGCGCCTAATTTGATCGCCGGAAGGTTGCCTCGATTTATTTTGATCGACGCAATTGGACGATCCGGTTTGGCCTTCCTTAATCGGGCTCGCTGCCTGACCAATTTGACAGGGAGCCCCTTTCGCCGGTTGTCATCCACTCGCGCTTCTTTTGCTACCTTACGCGTGCTGTGACTAATGGCTCGCGCGGCCACACGATTGACGGCCTGCGCCGTTGCCGTGGGCACCATTATCCGACTCAAGCTATTCAGATTTTGGATCGCCTGTTCAAGCCCTTTAACTGACATAGCGCTACTCCAGCCAAATCTGAGGTTTTCCATTAAAGAGCTGATGACGGGTGACGATATAGGACCCATCATCCACCACCACGTTGTCGTTGCGGCGTGGTGAATATGCCAATGAAAAAACCACTAATGAAACACCATCCCCCTGCACAGGGCCCATTTCAGGCAATAGATGAGACTCAACGGCCGTATAAGGCTGCCCATTGATGGTGACCGCTTTGCCAAAGCGTTCAGCGGTCACACGATCCATTTTTGCCGTGAGCTGCACAAACGGACTAGCCATTGAGTTTCACTTCAATCATGGCGCTATTTTTATCAGCAGCCTCCCATGCAATGCCTGCGGCCACCGCATCAGTAGCGTCCAATTGAATTTTCCCATCTTTTAGCGCCACTTTTTTCCCCATAGGGATCACGTCTGCCGCTAATTTTGGTAGCAAAAAGACACCACTTACCATTGCGGCCCCTGCATCGCCCACGGGAATATCAGTAATTGCCACACCGACAATATCGCCAATTACGATAGGTTCACCGCTGGAAATTAGGTCGGCATTACCATTAACAACCTCGATCACATTGCCATCTTGCACAAAATTCGTAGCCATACTCTTTGCTCCACGGCCCCAATGGGACCGGATTTTAGGTATAAAAAAAGCCCGTTCGGGCTGTTCACATCACATGGGTGGAAAGTTATTTGCCGCTTGAATACACCAAACCGCGATGATCTAACGGAGCTACACCGGCATCAATACGGACCTTAGTGGCAATCCCGTCAGTATTAAAGCCTTCTTGCTGATCGATATAGGGCACATCCACACCATTAAGATAAGCAACCTCAATCGTATCCGTACCTTTAGCCGCCGCCAGATACCATGCGGCTGCATCTTTATCATCCAGACGGGCTTCACTGATGACGGTTGCAAAGTTCTGGATTGGGTTGATGATCCCCGCGTTGATATCGGCACCTTTGACGCTTACAGACTTAATCGTCTGATTAGCGAGTGTTTCTAGCGCGGTTGGTACCAGCATAAATGCTGGACGGATATTAAGGCTTCGATCACCTTCTTTTTGGGTTCGCATCAACAAGCGGGCTTTGTCCAAATTAGCGACATCAATCGCCCCAGTGCTTACGTTCTTGTGGTCTGGACTGAAGAGTTTTTTACCATCAGACAGCACGGCGTTCGCCGTAAGAATTTCATAAACCAGATCGCCAATGGTCGCCTTCGCTGCTCGGCCCATTTTCATCGGGACATCAGTTAACTGGTTTAGATCATCGTTAATCAGTGCCTGACGCGTAATTGAGAAAATTTCACCGTAGGTTGCCAAGGCAATTGACTCACCACGATCTTTGGTTGTGATGTATTTATACTCTGCCCCCTCTCGAACCTTACGCAGGGAAGGGAAGCCCCCTAAACCGACACGATGAGCGGTTTTAAAGTCCGACAACTGCCCTTTTTTAGTCCAGAGCTCGAAGGTTTCCTCCGCCTCTTCCCACCCTTGCAAGATCGACTTATTCGCGACATCGAGCAGGATATTGCCAAAATCCGATGTACTGTGGGTTAGCGCCAGCCCCACCATTTGAACAGGATTCAACGAGGACACGCCAATACCGCGCTCAGTCAGTGACATACGTGCATATTCACGCAATGTCATACCGTTGTAGACGTTATCATTCTGTCGTTCTTCATAGCCTGCACGCGCCATAATCGCCTGACGAATACCGTCACCGGTAAAATTACCGTTACTCGCATGAATAAGGTTATGAGGCGTGTTCTTATTTGATGGCGTCGCATCTTTGCCCAATTCAGCAAGCAGTTTATCTTTCGCTTGCTCGACAGAACATTCGATATCCTCAATACAGGATGCCTGCAGGGTTTGATGCTTACCGCCAAACATCGCAAACAGGTCTTTAATACCATTAATGCGCTGTTTTTGTTCTTCTCGCGCCTGAGCGCGGATAGCGTTCTCATCAACCGCGGATGGCGCAGCAGTCGGAGCTGCCTGTGGTGTTGATACGGGGGCTTGGGCCTTTGGCGCAATAATCATATTCTTTAATGAATTAGGCATGGAATCAAAATCCTCAATACGTTTTGAATGAATGCAAGCCATTGCCTGCACAGATGTTGTCAGTTGATCAGCAAAACCATGCTCCACACACTCTCGTCCAGAAAGCCATGTTTCAGCGCTCAGCATGTCGGCTAATTCGTCAGTAGTCTTGCCGGTTTTCTTGGCATATGCGGGGATAAGCACCGTTTCGACCTTATCAAGGAGATCGGCGTAATCACGCATATCATCCGCATCACCCCCCGTAATGCCCCACGGCTTGTGGATCATCATCATCGCATTTTCAGGCATGATGATAGGGTTACCGACCATCGCAATAACTGAAGCCATCGATGCGGCCAGCCCATCGATATAGACCGTTTTGCTCGCAGGGTGGCTGTTAAGTAAGTTGTAAATGGCAATGCCATCAAACACATCTCCACCCGGCGAGTGAATATGTAAGTTGATATGGTCTAACTCGCCCAGCGCTTTCAATGTGCTAGCAAACTGCCGCGCACTCACTCCCCAATAACCGATCTCATCAAAGATATAAATATCAGCAGACCGTTCTCCACTGGCTTTCATTCGAAACCAGTTTTTCTCCCCGTTCGCAGCCGCTCGCGGAGTCATAAACACACTATTTTTTTGTTTTTTGCTCACTGCCTTCCCCTTTATCGTTCGCCGGGTCTGTGTCAAATTTCAGTCCTAAGGTGGCGTTTTCATCAATTTCGGCCTTGCGGCGGCGTTTAACATCGCCCGGATTTGCCCCCCGAGCCCGAACCCAATCGCCCTCCGTGGCTGCACCGCCACGTAAAAGCACCCGCCACGAATTAGCCTCTTTCAACGGATCAATCCACGGCATCACCGGCCCGCTGTATACCGCGTTGAAAAGAGTCTCCCTATCCACATCGAGGGGGACATTAATCACACCTGATGTGATCGCCATTTGAAGCCAATTGCGGTAAATCGGGCGACTCACCGCCGCGATAAAGGCATCTTGCAAAATGCTGTAGCCCTCAAACGATTCCACCAGCTCTTGGCGCTGTGAGCTGTAAGTCCCGTTGTAGTTACGGGCAATACTGGAAAAGCTTCCACGGCTTCCGGCTGCAACCGCTCGCAGTTGGCCATTACGGAAAGTTTCTAGGTTGGGATTCGGTCGGTCGGATTTAATCATGCCAATATCTTCGCCGGGCTGTAGTCCATCAAAAAGCATGCCCGGCTGGATATCTAATTCTCGAGGCCCATCTGATGGTCCTGAACCTTCGTTATCACCGTAGGTTTGGGGATCGCCTTTCTTAACAAACATGCCCAAAGCCGCCGCAATACGCGCTGCAGTCAATTCGGCATCCTCATACTCTTTGAGTGCACTTAGACGCATCAGCACCCCAGCGAGCAAACTATTGCCACGAATTTGGTGCAACCGACGCATAAACTTCAGATGAACCATGCTGTCTGCGGCGATTTCTTTCGTGTTTCCCTGCGCGCTGCCCAAACGAGTTAATGTTTTATACACAACGTATTTTGTCGGACGCCCCCACTCATTGAGCGCAACACCCTGACAAATCCCCTTACCCTCGTCATTTAGCTCAAGCGGGATAAAATCAGGCTCTAATGCTTCGATCCAAAAGGGAACGTTGCCCGTAGGATTTAGTCCTGCTGCAGCCCCGCTCACCATTTGCCCAAACACCTCACCATCACGTAACCACGTGCGTGCCATCAACCGCTCTAGCACGGGGCGCGTAAACTGCCCTGTAACATCCGGCGCAACAGACCACTCCGCCCAAGCCGCACGAATGTCTTTCGCTAACTCATCGGCAACCAAACCCGTTTTTAAAATGGGTTGAGGGTCTACAATGATGCCGCGGGCACCAACAATACGCTCCTCCAGTTTATCCAACAGACCAATCACCAAGTCATGATTACAATCGAGCCATCGAGCCTGCTCACGTAACGAACGCCCCCCTGATTGGGTCAGCTGATTGGCATTGCGGTTTTCACGTTTAGCACGGTGCGTTCTTGTCGGAGTAACGGCTTCATACGCCCGGATCATCGCCCGAGATTTAAGACGTGCCGCTTTCCAGCCCGGTGATACTAAACCAATGGCTTCATCTAATAGGCTCATACAAACCTCGCCAGTTTATGTGATGACCGTCCCCGTTGGCTGGCTTGATACTGCACAAGACGACGCTCCCAAGACATTCGGCCTTTCTGAATTTCGCTGAGGTTCTCCATCGTCATCGACTGTCCATTAAAGGTGATCGACTTCCCCTGTAATAATGTTTTCTCGGCTTCCAGATAGCACTGGATCATGTTTTCAATATCGGTCTGATTCATAACCAGCCTCCTGTCGTCGATGGCGCCCACGCCGAGGCCGTAGCCTCATGCTGAGTCTGTGATTGTGTTGTCTTATGAGTTGATACTTCGGATGTTTTAGTTTGAGCGGGACGAGGCGATAATACAGGTGTGGATTCATCAAGTGATCGCGCCCAAGGAGGTGGTTTTTCCCAATTTATCCTTTCGTACCCGCGCAACATAACCAATGCATGTGCATACACCATGAGGTCGAAGGCTTCATTAGCCCCTTTGCCCGGTTTCGTCCATTTTCCGTCTGGACTTCGCTCCTCATAGGTCAGCTCGTCATAGAACCATTCACCCAGCCACTCAGGAAAATGTATGTAATTGGCCCCTACCGTTTCACGCGATAGCGCGTTATTGATTCGATCTTTGAGAGCATTCGTTTGTAAGAGATAAAGAGGTACATCCCCGCGGGCCTCTGCACGACGATTCGGTCGGTCGGTATTATCAGGCAGTGTTTTGCTGATGATTTTACCGTTTGACTGGCTCGCCCCTTTAAAGAGATAGACTTTTTTATGCACCCCATCACGACGACACTGGCGCCAAAAGTCATATGCGTTACCCGTTACGCCATCCTCACCACCGCTATCCACTGCCATCGCCAACACCGGCAAATGACTTGTGGGATCAGCCGCTAAGGGCCACGTTCTATCAAGTACATCAGTACGTAATAAATCCCAATCCTCGAGATAGCCTGCGGGGTCAATGGGGAGGCTCTCGCCGTTTGGCCCGGCACGCATTGACTGCTTGATATTGAATCGATCAATCACCCACCGTTCACCATGAGCACCATAACCTATAACCTGCACAACAAAGCGGCGGTGTTTACCACCCTGCACATCGACTGTGGCCACAAGAAACCGTACTCCTGGTGGCACCGTCCGCTTAGCCACTTCCTCAGCGCGGGCCTTAAGGCTTTCTCCTTTACGCTGTTCGGTGCTAGAGCGTGGTGCGTAAGGCAATCCCCAGTCCGTATTAATAACCGCCTTAAGCGTTTCCTCACTGCCTGTTCGCTCATACTCCTGCTCAGCAGTCAGTAATTTATAGACCAGTTGCGCCCATGTTTGATAAGCCGCGGCGGGGCCTTCCATCCAAAACGATGCGATACGTGATCGACGCGCCTCGCCAGAAATCACGCCATGCCGATCAATACGCTGCCCTTCAATCAGCCATATCCCGAGATTATTTAACTCGCGTTTTTGTGCGGGCAAAATATGTCCCTCGCAATGAGGGCAAAGCAAAAAAGCTGATTCACTGGCAACGACAGGATCGGGATTATCACGGTAGCCATTCATTGAGCTCATGGCTGGCTGGAAATACTCACCACAGTGAGGACAAGGCCAATACCAGCGACGGCGATCACCTCGGTTATAGAGAGATAAAATACCTGTCGTTGGTGGTGCTTCATGTATCGATGTTCGTTTCCACTTCAGATCGGTTATTTCTCTGCCGGGAGAGCTTTCCACCAGCGTCATACCCGCGGACATAAAGGTTGTCGTGCGTTTTGATGCCAGAGAAAAACCATCCCCCTCTCCATCAATATCCTCGGGGAAACGGTCATAATCCGTTAGCGCCACGCATTTAAAGTCCGATGAGGACATGACATTGATCGATGGCCAACCCAACTTTAAGTAGCTACCGTTGAGGAACACGCGATCGTAAACATTATTATCGTTGCGGCGTGGGCTTAAGCATTTAGTCACTTCTGGACTGCAGCGAAATGTTCGGGCAAGACGTTTTTTAGAATGCTCTTGCGCTTTGTCCTGCGTCATCTGGATAACCAGCATGTCCGAAGGATCGCAAACTACGTTATAGACAACCCACCCATCAATGAGTCCGATTGTTTTACCAGTTCGCGCAGGGCCAACGAATATCACCGCATCATATTCACGTGAGGCAAGGCAGTTCATTGGTTCTACAATATAGGGCGCAACCCTCGGGTCCCAAGGTACTGAGTTACCCGCCCCAACGGGGACACGCATATACCGAGCAACAGCATCCGCGACAGGCATGCGCCGAGGCGCACTCAGTAATCCATAGGTGTTTTTACGTAATACGCTGGCTGTAACCTGCGACGCCATCACGCCTCCTCTGGCTCTCCCTCCTCTGGCATTGAGGTGTCAGCATCAGCCACTTTTTGGGCAATCTGATCACGCATATCGTCTATGATGTTTTGAACACGTAGCACCGCTGATGGTGTCATCGCGCAATCACGCTCAAGAATATCCGGTAAGGTTTCCAGACCTTGGATCATCGCCTTGGCCATAGACGCCATTTCCCGTGCTACATCACTTGCGGGGAGTAACTCCCCTATCTCTTGTTCGAATTTGAGCCTCTCACGTTCTGACTGGTACCAAGCTTTGCGATCCTGCGGCGCCATGTCATCACCTGAAACCGGCGTTGGCATCTTCATCAGTTCAGAGAGAACCGACGTTAATTTATAGAGCTTAAGGTTTGATTCATTCCCACCAGAAGTTGCCACATTCTTTAGACGCGCCGTCACTGTTTGGCGATGAACATCCGAAAGTGCTGCAAGTTGGCTGATATTGAGCGTGAGATTTGTTAACTCTTTATCCATTCTCCACTCCAGTGATGAACAAAAAACAGTCACATTCACCACTGAAAAATAATTTAACTATTATTTTCAAAATGTTGAGGTAGTGGTGATGGCAGATCAAAATCCAAAAATGAGGCGTTTTCCGCGAGGTCGCCGCCCCGTGGTAAGGCCCCCTGCCGGGAGTACCTTTTAAATAATGGGTATCATTATCATTTGTGATGTTTGACTATCTGAAAAATAACTTATTTTCTCAAAAGTATGATGAACGTTAAGTTCTCCTTATATGGTTATGGGATAGTAATCCTTCGTTATCAATTTGAGGTATTTATGGCACACGAAGAATCTTTACTAACCCAAATGATCGCATGTGATGCATTCCATGATGAAGACGGAAAAGTCAGTGGGATCGCAAGACTTGCTATTGATAAGGGTTTTAACTCCCTATCTACAGCCCAAAAGAGGGTTCTAGAACCTTTTCTTACTCATCCATGCGATGGCATTCGCGATCCGGGCGGATATCCTAATGATTGCCAAGTAATCCTTTCGGAATCAGAACTAGAAGAAGCATATGAGCACCAAGGCTATTATGATGCACTGCTCTGTCAAAACTGTCGTGAAGAAAGCGATGGCTACGATATTGAGAGAGAGAATTTCATGAGAGATTAACTCTCATCGCAGGCACTCACAGGGTGCCTGCTGTAATGCTTACTGCCGGCTCACTTTGTCATAAATACGCTCACAGGTTTGTCCAGCGAGATAAGCACGGTCAGCCTCTTTTGCATACTCTCTTGCTGCTTCGTTAGATTCGCTGAGCAACTCGGTAAGCAATATGATGGCTTGGGACTTTGACGCGCTTGAGCTGGCAGCGCTGGAAAGCTTGCCGGTTTCACTGTCTGCGAATTGTTGCCTGAGCTGTATGAGCTGTTGCTGCAACCCGTCAGCAGAACGCTTAGCATTAATAGCATCAGCTTTAAGCTGTTCGTTGTCTTTCTCTGCATCTTTAACCGCCTGATTTGCTGCCTGTTGCCTGCGTTGCTCTTCCGCTCGTTCGCTTGCCTGTCGCTGGGCTAGAGCATCAGAATCCACTTTATCGCGCTGCGCCCATTTCAATTGCCACGATTTATCCACCTGTTGGTATTTATCGCGGTAATGGCTCGCTATTCTCCCAGCGACAACTAACGCCACCAGCAACACACCTATTGTCAACATTCGCCAGCTGAAGTTGATATTCATACCATCAGCGCCGCCCGCGCTTTGTTGTAACGTAGCTGTCGATCATCGATACCATTCAAGCCGCCGTTGATAATCTGCGTCACACGGTAAACATCGGCACCGTAGGCCATACAGCCTTTTGATGTGTAGAACCATGCAGCCGAACGCGCAGCTTGTTGGTCGAGCTCCAAGAGTTCAGGCTTGGTCACTAAATCAAGCTTTAACGCGGCGCTACATGCGCGATAGTTATCAAGTCCAG
>Ga0308165_1001285_pt1 | contig 36197 bp, 45 predicted proteins | sample PhyWR2_FD_201032 | JGI IMG/M metagenome (GOLD analysis project Ga0308165, IMG submission 201032) | Phyllosphere microbial communities from UC Gill Tract Community Farm, Albany, California, United States - DLSLW.R2 | ecosystem: Host-associated > Plants > Phyllosphere > Unclassified | place: USA...
TCTGTGATGACACCTTTCGGGCCAAACTTTTCACCACCCTTGAGCGGGAAAAGATCCCGGGCAACCTAATTATGCTTGAGATTACTGAAAGACAAAATGCCAGTATCGAGGAGATAAAAAAGGCAATACTCTCTTACAAAGACTCTGGTATCCGGTTCGCCCTAGACGATTTCGGAACCGGCTACTCAAATCTTAACTGGCTTTCATTACTTGATGTTGAAGAAATTAAAATCGATAAATCCTTGATTGATTGTATTGGTACTGAATCTTCAGTTAACCCTGTCCTGTCAGGCCTAATCGGAATGTTAAATAAAATGCCGAAACTAGTTGTTTTTGAAGGAGTTGAAACGGAAACACAGTATCGTTTTCTTTTGGACAATATCCCTGACTGCTATGCGCAAGGCTGGTATTTTTCAAAACCCTTGAAATCTGAAGAGATTAGCTCTCTGATCATGTCGTAAAAAAGGAGTGATTATCATGGTGAAGTGGTCGATACAATCTCTCTCTACAATCAGAATATTTTAGAACCATTAGACGTCTACTCCTTGAACAGGATGGGCAACTGAGTTGAACACCTTCCGCAATGAGCGAGAAGCGGACGCCCGCATAGAGTAAACAGGCGCCCGATACTATAAAACGGGCAGATTACTTAACCCGCTTCCCCGCTTCGTCAATGACCTTCTCACCATCCTCTTTGGTAAAAGCTCCTTTTTGACCTTCCGGTAGAATATCCAGCACTACTTCCGAAGGGCGGCAAAGACGCGTGCCAAGCGGTGTCACTACTACCGGCCGATTAATCAGGATCGGATGTTGAAGCATAAAATTAATCAACTGCTCATCAGTAAATGTCTCTTCATCAAGACCCAGTTGGGCGTAAGGTTCAACATTCTTACGCAGCAGTTCGCGTACCGTAATCCCCATATCTGAAATAAGTTTAATCAGCTCATCCCGGGTCGGTGGCGTATCAAGATAGTAAATAATGGTCGGTTCGTTACCGCTGTTACGGATCATCTCCAGCGTGTTGCGTGAAGTGCCACAGGCCGGGTTGTGGTAGATGGTAATGTTGCTCATATCAGTATCTCATTACAAGGTGACAGAGAGCCGCCACGCCAGCGCGGCCAGAGTGACAAACAGCACTGGCACAGTCATGACAATGCCGGTACGGAAGTAATATCCCCAGGAGATCGTCATATTTTTCTGGGCAAGCACATGCAGCCACAATAGGGTAGCCAGGCTGCCAATAGGGGTAATTTTCGGACCTAAATCGCAGCCAATCACATTGGCATAAATCATTGCCTCTTTGACGACGCCGGTCGCCGTACTCCCGTCAATCGACAGCGCGCCAATCAGCACCGTCGGCATATTGTTCATCACTGATGAGAGGAATGCAGTCAGGAAGCCAGTGCCAAACGTCGCTGCCCATAAACCTTTGTCTGCCAGCAGGTTCAGCACGCCAGACAGGTAATCCGTAAGTCCTGCATTGCGCAGGCCATAGACCACCAGGTACATGCCCAGCGAGAAAACAACGATCTGCCATGGTGCACCGCGCAGGACTTTCCCGGTGTTAATGGCATGACCTTTTTTCGCCACCACAAACAACACTACTGCGCCAGTAGCCGCTATTGCACTGACAGGGATCCCCAACGGCTCCAGAACAAAGAAACCGATAAGCAACAATAACAGGACAATCCAGCCCGCTCTGAAGGTTGCGGGATCTTTTATCGCACTGGCAGGCATTTTCAGCAGCGAAACGTCATACGTCGCCGGGATATCTCTGCGGAAGAATAAATGCAGCATGACCAGCGTGGCCACAATCGCTGCCACATCCACGGGGATCATAACAGAGGCGTACTGGGTGAAGCCCAGACCGAAGAAATCCGCCGAGACGATATTCACCAGGTTAGAAACAATGAGCGGCAGGCTGGCCGTATCTGCAATAAACCCTGCGGCCATCACAAAGGCCAGGGTAGTGCCCTGGCTGAATCCCAGGGCGAGCAACATCGCAATTACAATCGGCGTCAGGATCAGCGCGGCGCCGTCATTGGCAAACAACGCCGCAACAGCGGCACCGAGCAACACTATCCATGTAAACAGCAGGCGGCCATGCCCGTTTCCCCAACGGGAGACATGTAGTGCGGCCCATTCAAAGAAACCGGACTCATCAAGCAGCAGGCTGATAATAATCACCGCAATAAATGCCGCTGTCGCGTTCCAGACGATATTCCAGACAACGGGAATATCAGCAATATGGATAACACCGGTTCCCAGAGCCAGCACTGCCCCGATACTCGCGCTCCAGCCAATACTCAGGCCTCTGGGCTGCCAGATCACCAGTACCAGTGTCAGTACAAAGATACTCCCTGCCAGAAACATTTCAGACCCCTATATATATGTTTATATGCATGTGAACTATTGTCTTAGCAGGAAGTACAAGCAGATTTTTCCAGCCATTCACGCACATCTTCACGCAGACACTCCCAAGACGTAGTGATCGTTCCAGCTGCCCAGGCAGGCATATGGGGTGACAGGCGATAGTGGATCCATTTCCCTTCCCGACGGTCGAGGACGAGCTCGGCCTCGCGCAAAATAGCCATGTGACGTGAGATTTTAGGTTGTGACTCGGTGGTAGCCGCGCAGATATCGCAGACGCACATCTCCCCGGATTCCCGAAGGAGCATCACAATGGCGAGGCGGGTTTCATCCGACAGAATTTTGAAAAGCTGAACAGGTTGTAGCATTTGTCACTCCGTTCCCTTTAGAATACACATATGATAAAGCATATGTGTTTGCTTTAAAATAACCTGTCCGCTCTGGAGGAGAAAAATGGAACAATTTCCTGCGCTGAATACTGCATGCTTTGATCAACACATCGCTGAACGTCTGCACCTTCAACAGCCACCACGGATTCTGATCCTGTATGGCTCAGTAAGAGAGCGCTCATACAGCCGCTTTGCCGCGGAGGAAGCAGGCCGCCTGTTGACGGTGATGGGCGCGGAGGTGAAATTTTTTAACCCCTCCGGTTTACCCCTGCCAGATGATGCGCCGGACACGCACCCTAAAGTCACGGAACTCCGCGGTCTGGTCAGATGGTGTGACGGGATGGTGTGGAGCTCTCCGGAACGACACGGATCTATGAGCGCGGTTATGAAAGCGCAGATCGACTGGTTACCCTTAAGTGAAGGCGCGGTTCGTCCTTCGCAGGGTAAAACACTTGCAGTAATGCAGGTCTGTGGCGGTTCGCAGTCCTTTAATGCCGTGAACCAGATGCGCATTCTTGGCCGATGGATGAGAATGTTCACTATCCCCAACCAGTCCTCAGTGGCAAAAGCCTGGCAGGAGTTCGATGAAAACGGGCGAATGAAACCCTCATCCTGGTATGATCGTATCGTCGATGTAGCAGAAGAGTTGTTCAAAATTACTCTGTTACTTAAAGGTCATGTTGAATATCTGGCAGACCGATACAGCGAACGAAAGGAAAGCCATCAGGAACTCTCATCCCGCGTTAATCAGGAAAAAATATAAAGATTCTCCCCTTATGAAAACACGTGGTATGCATTCATCAATGTCCGTTTGTGGCACTAAGCGGACCCAGGAATCAAAAATCATCGAATCCTAAGAAGGTCTGAAAACCTCGTGGTATATCGCGGCGAAAGCATTTCACGTTTCATTTGCCACTGCTGCTGTATGCCCTGCCCGGCGAAGTAAAGCGTTCCCTTTCCATCTTTTGCATTCAAATGGTCCAGCACCTCCATAAGTCTATCGCTACCGGCGCGAGGTGCGTTCTCGTCGAACAGGTTCAATTGAGCCACGCCCCAGACATCCTCGACAGGTACTAGCGCAAGCAGACGGCGCTGGCGATCGATGTTAGACAGGTCAACTACCCCTGCCCGTCTGCCGCTGCCATTTCTTCGCGGCGTGGTTGCGACCGTCAAAGGTGGCCAGAACTATCACGCCAGGAATGACCGGTAACGCGACATTGATAACTACCAAACCGCAGCCCGTTTCGATAAGTGAATGCGGGGCAAGAGTGCTCCCCGGTAAAGGAAAACCCTAAAGAGAATCCTTGCATGCATCGTCATGTTAAGGAATTGAAAACATCAAAGGGATTCGCGCGGGAGGGGAAAGTTTCGGTACGTTGCGGGGATTGCGGGCATGAATTTGATTTCCAGCAAGACGGCGGCCAAACATTACACCCGACAAGTAAACTAAATACCTACGAGATAGTGAATGACGACGGAGTTATTTAAAATAAAGGGGCTTGCGCCCCTTTTTCTTATCCCATCACTTAAAGGCGGCGGTAACGGCCAAACATACCCACCCATTTCCTCTTTACGGGACCAGTTTCCAGACACGAATTCTGACTGAAGACGGGACAATCAAGGGGGTGGAAATTTCTTGGGAAGCCCCTGTAAACGAAGTAGCACTCACATATCCCGTGTTCCCAATTTTCAGAATTATACCCTCACCCTCAGCAAACCACGCATTACAGCCGTAGGTGTTATTATTCGTCTGTACCCAAGTCCAAGGGGTTGTCATCCATTTCCCGAGAGCTGCATGAAACACTTCTACCTCACACATAACAGGTGTGTTGTTCCCAAAAGGGTTTATCAGTACAGTTCGACTGCCGAGGGCTGGATTTGACACCGAAAGCAATGTGTACCCAACATCTGCCGAAATCCCATTGCGTACAGGGAAGATAGTTTCTACATTCGTCCCAGACCTATTATCACGCAGAACAACCTCAGGGGTAGCCTCGCCATTTATCGTCACTTTGGCGCGAAACACAGCAGACACATAATCGGCTGATCCGACCCTATAGTTCGATATTACTTCCCCCCCACGGACAACAGTACCAGAAGAAGGAACTACAGCATCTCCGTTGATAACAGACCACGAGGTATTTGCTGCCGTAAAGCCGCCAGATGCTCGAATAACCCAGACTGCAAGAAAAGCATTAGGGCTTATCTCTCCACTTGACCGCCCATATACGGAGTTACCGTCAGATAGCTTGAATGTAACAATACCTGTATCGATTGTCCCTCCTGTGGTTAATTTTGTGGCGTTAAGCGCTCCTTGTTTGAATGCCCCGGAGGCTCCCGCTGGGATCGCGGTTTGGAACTGCCCTGTAACATCGGGCGCCGCGCTAAGGCGAACATCACCCGCCCCCGCAGCCCCCGAGTCCCCGCGGCCAAATAGCGCAATTATTGAACTGGGGCCAGTAAAACCATTAACCCCGTTTTTCTGTGCCCCGTTTCTATCGGGGACGCGGAAAGTAGTAGTCCCGTCGCCTTTTGAGTACAGTCCACGTTTTGAGGGGTCCGCCACCCAGACCGAATCGTCAATTGCGCCGTGCATTTGGGCGTGTGCCCATAACTCCGGCCATAGCGCGCGGTCTAAAATCTGCCCGTCGGAGGCTATCTCATAAGGTGCAATATATGCGCGGGAGTCGTGCAGGCGGAAACCACCGACGCCGTAATTCATTACTCCGTTCATGGTAGGCCCAACTGTTCCGGCTCCCATAAGGTTTTCTACCCATCGCCGGGTCGTGGCGTCATAGGCCGAAACAGGGTCCGCAGCAAGAGGTGTAGCCCCTTCCGGGCGTACGTTCAGCCATGCCACGGCGCGATCCGTTAGGTCGGAGAGGTTCAGTGTTTTAACCAGTGCCTCATTAGGGTTGTGGCTGGCGGCCTCTGCGGCGGATTTCTCCGCTTTTTGAGACCAGTGATAAGAGGAGAATTCCCCACCGGAAACCACCACATCCTCAGGGTTCGCGGCCCATTTGTGCGCCAGTGCTGCTGAGTCTGACGCTTCACCCGCTTGCGATGTGGCCGTGTTGGCGCTGGCGCTTGCTTCCCCGGCTTTCGTGGTCGCGATACCCGCGTCGGTGCTGGCGGTGCTGGCTGATAAGGCTACAGCTGTTTTGTCGGCGGCGACCTGCGCAGCGTCCTGGTCAATTTGAGTCGCGAGGGTTTGCAGTAGATCGATATCAACAGTGGCAATGATAGAAGATATTTTGCTCCAGCTAGGTCCGCTGAAAGTTGAACCATCTGGCAGCCTGACTGTGATATTGCCGCTGTTGCTGAATATCTGTTGCCAGTTTTGCTTATCATAGTTGAGGCCTCTTAATGCCTCTGTACTCTGCGCAACCAGTTCGGCCGTGACCTGATTCTGGGTCGCTCGGGGTACGGAGTTCCACGCAAGACCAGTCTGAGTCGGCCCCGGGTATTTGCTGACCAGAGTCAATTTCGTTGCGCTATCTACGGATTTCACCGCCAGCGTATAGGTGATCCCGCCAGCAACCACGACGATAAAATCACCAGCAACCAATTCAGTAGTAAAGGCTGCACCAGTGCCGTTTACCACATCGGAATTGTTGGTCAGGGCTAATGTTCCAGCTGACATTGATATCTCCATAATTCAGATAATAAAAAACCCGCCGAAGCGGGTTATTTTTTTGAGGTTTATTTCGAACAGTTCGAACGGGTGAAATTATTTTTATTCACCCATCGCCAGTTAAACGGATATCCCGCCCTGAATTCGGTCTGATGCGCCACTTCACGCACGCCATAAACCTGCACGGTATACTCCTGCCCTCCCATGAAAGCGGTGGCCTGACATACGGGGTCCTGCTTAGCAAGAAAAGGGCCTGCGCATGAAGAAAGTATGCAACACAGCGCAATACCGATTAAACACGTTTTCATTTGTGCATCCAGAGTAAATTAATTATTAAAAAATACCCCGGTGGCAAAATAATAGAAAATAGATTAAACAGATCAATATCCGTGATTTGATCGCTTAAAACGATCAAATTAATCATAATTAGCCGTGTTGATGGCCGTAATGGCTATTCCGGCATTTGTGTAACCTGCGGGGCTGCCCCCATTCCCGGCATTACTGGATGCAGCATTTATTCGCGTTGTGCTCCCGTTGAATCCACACGCCGTATATGCCTGTACAAATACGATCGAGGGAGGCTGTGTGTTGCTATTCTGCAACAACGTACCGCCAAGAGTGGCAGGTGCAACCGCATAACTGCCAGCCAGAGCCACATCTATATTAATCCCGCCGTTATTACCCGGGGTGCCTACAGTCACTAAATCGCTTAAAACTCGACTCTCATTTGTCAGGACCAGTTTCCCGGCAGCATCCCAGAAAGCTACCCCCCATGCAGGTAATGACTGAGGGAAAATTGCGAAGATGTAAGCCGTCAGAGTATGAGCCTTTGACAGATAATTCGATGACCCTGCCGTCACTGTGTTTCCGCTTCTGCCTGCCGAAACATAAGTCCCGCCCTGCGTCACCGTCGTCTTGCAGAACACCATCACCGGATAAGAAGAATCAATCGCGACGTTGATCGTCGCCTGATGATAAGACCCATTCTGGACTGAGTTCGCCGATACTTTTCTGTAGAGGCAGAACGGCGTCGAATTTGGTGTCACAAAAGGATTCCCGTTTTCCATCAGGATCATTGCACCATAATCAGACATCTACGCTTTCTCCACAAAGATCACCAGCTCGCAGGCGTTTGCCGGATAGTTCCCCACCCCAGTGGTGCTGGCTGATGAAATAGTTATTGTGCTTCCTGACGCAACTATTCGCCGACCAACAGCCGCATAAGCACCGCTTTCCACCGTGACCGCAAACCCCACTTTAAAACCTGCAGGCACCGTAAAAGAATACGTTCCAGAAGTCTGGCCAGCAGCAAGCGCTATTCGGCCTACGACTGAAACAGGTTTAATTCCATAGTTATTGGGGACGCCATTTGCGTCCCATGTCCCAACCCCCCACGCCATCAGAAAACCCCCGTCAGCTTACCAATCTGAACACGAAGAACCCCGTTGCTGTCTCTGATGCTGTCCGTGACATTGGTTGACTTTCTGGCACCCGCGGAATCGCTGCCGTAGTTTACCCACGTCCCCGCTTTATCCAGCCTCCAGCCAGAGACGTTTGGCACGTAATTGTTGGACTGGATGAATGCCCCAATTTTAGCATTGGTGATGGTGCCATCCTGGATGAATGCAGAACTGATGAAGACCTGACCGTTAACGACAGCAAAGGGAGAATATTGCGTGTCACCGCTGCCGCTCATGAGAACGAATTGATTAGCGTTAAACCCAATGCGCGTCACCACTGGCTGCCCCGCCTGCGCGAGTACAGCAATGCTCATCCCGGCGTTGTAGGTTATGCCATTGATACGCACACCCGTTTTCAGCGTGTAAATCGCGGTGGCACCATCCGCATCCACCACCGCCGTGAGCTTATCCTCAAGTGAGGCGGTGACGTCATCAATCTGCGCCTGTACCTGCGTTGATAATTCAGCCATCGCCTTATCAACTTCAGCGATGGTCGTTTTAACAATCAGAATATCGGCGCGCACTTCACCGTATTGCGCCCACTGATGCTCAGCGGTTCCGTGGCTGGCCAGCGCGTTCTGCAGTGCGGCTTCGAGATTAGTATCGATGTCACCAGTGAGCCGATCCCCGTCAGCAGAGGTCAGGAAGTCATCCGCAATATCGCCCAGGTAGTCATCGGCGTTATCGTTGGACATCCCTCTGATCCAGTCGGTGTACCCCGATTCATTCCCGGTCTTGTCCACCAGCTGCGCGCGGTACCAGAATTCCTGCCCCGCCCTTAGCCCGAGCTGTGTATATTCGGCAGACGGATACGGCACATCAGACAGCAGCAACGGATCGGAAAAATCGCTGTTGGCCGTGTACTGGATTTCCGTTTTTAGCGTGTCAGCCGTATTGGCCGGGAATCCCCAGTTCAGGCGAATCCCCCAGTTAATGCCCGTGGCCATAAAGCCCACAGGCTTCGGCGGATTGCCCACCTTGCCCGTTAGTGTTTTCTCCTGCGAGTAACCCCAGCCTGACGAAATCTCAGCGGCGTTGATGGCGCGCACGCGCAGGAGGTAGCGTCCTGCGTAAATTCCCGGTACGTCAAACGAAGTGGTGGAGCTGCGCGGTACGTTGACCCAGTTGCCGTCATTGCGGCGCCACTGCGCCTCATAAGCAATAGCACTGGGTGCCTGATCCCAGCTGGCGCGCATGGTTTCGACACTGATGCCCTGCTGCACGACGGAGAAAGAACTGATAATGATGTTGTCTGGTGGTGCCTGGTTGCCTGGCGGGATAACGCTGACGGGGCGCTGGTCGATGATTGCACCAGTATCAATGCGGGCATACTTATCGGGATCGTGGTTTGCCCCCGCCACGGTAAACGTACCGTCATCGTTATCGGCAACACTGATAACGCGGTACTGCTGGGCATAGAGTTCGTTAGACTCAACCAACCAAATCGCCTCCTTTCGTGGAGACTCGCTGTAAGCCGTAGTGACCGTCACCGTTTGGTTTGAAATGGACTGTATCGTCCGGGACTGAGAGATACCTGATGGAAGATTTACAATCAACCTGTCTCCCGATGAGGCGTTAGGGGCACGATCGAGAGTAATGATCCGCCCTTCTGCCTTTGCTATACGGCCCCCTAAATCGCATCCGGAAAGGTTCCTGTCAGCCACGGCAATGATATAACCAGGCTGTGGAATATTTCCGTCCAGCCCAACATTAAAAGTCACTACCCTGTCTTTGTTGTTGGTCAGAATCCCCCAGCGCCCTTTCCTGTTTGCCTCAGATTGTCTGGTGCAGCCAATTGCAGTTAGCTCGAGCTGGTTGAAACCGTAACGAGCCACTAACGCTTGTTCAAATACCGGCTCCATTGCATCAGCATAAGCGTTAGCAGGATCAGACCAGGACACAAGCGCGTTGGTGTAACGGTTCTTGGTGGTACTACTGGAGTATGTGAACTTACCTTCAACAACGTTGGCGTGGGTGTAACTAAAATCGATATCTCGAGGCATGTCTGCGAGACAGACGATCTGATCGTCGCCCCAGTAGGTCATACCCCGGAATATGGCAGCGAAGTCCCGCAACACGGTGTAGGCGTCATTTCTGTCCTGAACGTAAACGTTGCAGGTATATCTCGGTTCGGTACCGCTACCTCCCTTTCCGTCAGGCACCCGTTGGTCACAATATTGAGCGACCTGATAAAGGGTCCATTTATCGATATTTGCCGCAGTCAGACGGTTGCCTAAACCGAACCGGTCGCTGACCACCAGATCGTAAAAAATCCATGCCGGGTTATCGGTCCACGCCCATTTAAACAAACCCGTCCAGATTCCGTTGTAGCTACGACTTAGTGGATCATAAACATCTGGTACCCGAATTACACGCCCGCGCGGCTCACAAGAAATCTGAGGGATAGAGCCATTGAACTGGGTGGAATCAAATTCAATATAAAGCAGGGCTGTATTCGGGTAACGCAATTTGGCGTCGATGACCTCAGTAAAGCTCTGGAGGGTCATTGCGTCACCTATTTTAGCGCTGTTCGCATTAGCAGTAAGCTTGCGTAATCGCACAGTCCATATGCTTCCGGACTCTGGCAAATTAATACGGTGGCTGCGTTCGTATCCTGAGGTGGTTTTCCCCGTTACGCTGGTTTTAAGCACTGTTTTCCAGGAACCACCATCAGTTTGCAAATCGACAGCATATTGGATGGAGTACCCAACCAAATCGCCATCATTTTGCTGCTTAAAAAGTGAAGGCCATTTCAACCGTAGTCGAACAGCCGACAGTTGAGTATTTGTGAATGTCCGCGTCCAGGCCGTGTCACTGGAAACCTCAGTTGCGACATTAATTTCGTTTTCAGTACCGGGGATACCCTGGATGTATTTCTGTGCCTGTGTTCCCGGGCGAAACTCCCACGTTACGCCGCTAAAGTTCTGCGAGCCGTCAGAATTTTCAAGCGCAGTACCATCAAGATAAATATCTTTCCCCGTTAGCTGACCAGCAAACTCACCCTCGCCCAAAGCAATCAAGATTTTCGCCTTCGCTACGGACTGAAGATCGTCTGGTTGCTCAGTTGGGGTACGAGAGCTGGAACTGCCCCCTTTGCGTCCGGTGATGTTTTTTGCCATATCGCACCCATAAAAAAACCGCCCGAAGGCGGCTCATTCAAAAATATTAATTTAGTAGAATTCAGCTTTTGTATGGGCTGTCATTACAACTGGATTTGGTACAGGATTCCCTGCCCTCTGTATCGTTATCTTGCAGACCTCAGGGACCAACTCAACGCTATAATCGCAAGAAGACGTCGCTATATAACCTTCCTTGTAAACAGCAGTATTAAGAAGTTTATAATCGAGAGGCTTTTTAATTTTATCAACGTAGGTAATTTCACTTTTAAACATTACCTTTCCTGAACCATAAAACTCTGAACGAATCAAGTTGGAGTCACCATCATAAAAATGCTCAGCTATTTTTTGCCCTAGAAAATAGGTATCCTTGATCATCCCATTAGAGTTGAGGGTATAAGTAAGCTCATCGCCGTTTTCATTCGTGCTTAACAAGTCACACTTGTTACTTAAAACAAATGATATTGGCTTACCATGTTTCTCGCCAACGAGATTTCCATTTTTAAACTTTAGAGATGTTTTAGAACCAGAGGAAACGTCATTAAGTTCCAGGCTTTCAATGCAACCTTGCTTATTGAGCTTAAGCGCTATTTTGTTTTTAACTACACCATTTTCTTGAACATAGGTATCTATAGATTTAACAGCCCCCTTAACTGGATTGAAGTCGAAAATTGTAGACAAGTTATAAAGTAGAGGAATGTAATGGTTATCAGCCAACACCGTGCCAGAAAATAGGGACGCACAAAATAGAAGAGAATGTATTTTTTTCATATATTAATCTAAGCTCATGTTATCCTTATAGTAAGTAAGCATATTACAACATGCCTACTGTTGGTCTTCAACATAGATGCCTGCTGAAATAATAGCCCCGCCAATGCGCCGTTTACCATAAAGTAGCGGGACTGGATTACCCTGAGCTGTAGTATTGGTCACACCACCAAATGCGTAGCTGGCCTGATTGTCTGCTGATTGCTTACTGGCAAGGCCTGCAGGCTGCGGCGACATCATTTGTACAACGCCACCTATCATCATTGCAGCGCCGAACTTCGCTACCCCATAACCGACAGCTGAAAGTGTACCGCCAGAAAAATAACCGATAACGACACCAACAACGACCAGCACCGCGCCCAGTATCGTCTGGAATACCCCAGCTTTCTTACTGCCTATTATTACTGGCGCGATCCGGATATCTTCACTGCCCTTATCCATATCAAGCTCATCAGAAACCAGGTTTCGCTTACCGCTAAAAACTGCGTAAGTCAGGCCGCGCTGTTTACTGGTATTCAGGAATTGTTCGAAGCCGGGCACAATCACACAAAGCGCACGTACTGCCTCTTTTGGAGATGTGACAGAGAGTCTGAACTCACGGCCGAAGGTGGTGCCAAGAACTCCATAAAGTCTGATGGTTCGTAATGTTTCAGTCATGGCCGTTTCTCCATGAGGATGCTCTGATGCCTGAGTAACTTCATGGTTCGTTCTTGCCAGTATCCACCATAAGGCACGCGCTGGCTGAGGTGGCCATACAGATGATGAAGCAAAATATTTCCTTCCAGTAAGATTCCGGCATGGTTCCACTTGTTGGCCTGTACCTGCATAATCACCATATCACCAGGCTGCGGCGGTCCATCGAATTCACGGAAACCACATTCGTACCAGCAATCCTGGTAAAAGTTGTCCGGGCAACTATCTTCCCACCAGGGGTAATCCACCCGATAATCATTCAGCTCAATGCCATGCTCCTGCCGGTAATAGCTCATCACCAGCCCCCAGCAGTCGTAGTGACCGAGGACGAATGGTCGCTTAATTAATGGCAGTTCACCGCGTGGAGTGATGGTGCGTAAATCTCCGTCTGGCCAGCTGACGATATGCCAGGGCAGCAACGTAGCATCACACTGTGCTTTATCGAGCTCGCTGGGTTGCGTAGTAGCATTGGGATGGCTGTGTATTATTCCCGTAATAGCTCCCCAGTCTTCGGCTGCAGCGTAGTCCTCAGGTGAAAGGTGAAATTGCTCCGTTGGCTCAGCCGATAAGTTTTGGCACGGGAAATAGCGCTCAACTCTGCTTTTCTGCGCGACCACTCCGCAGCTCTCACGCGGGTACTCTGCAGCAGCATGAGCCATGACGGCGTTAATCGTTTTCTGACGCATGGTCAACTCCTGATAAGGGAAGTACCCGGAAAACCGCCGAAGGGTAATTCGTTATTCTCACCAAACCGCATTTTGCATGCTGTAAGTGTTCCGTTACAGGCATCAAGCGACGGATCACCTACAGGCTTATTGTTCATATCGAAGTACTTGCTGCCGGCATAATCGCAGCCGTCACCGGAGCGATACTTGTTACGGATGCACCACGTACACAGGGAATGAAGCTGGCGCGTGGGGATCATCAATCCCTGTAAGTCCATCGGGCTGGTGAGGATAAACTCGACGGTTTCACCTGCTAGTTCGCTATTTTTCCCGTCAATGTAGAACACACGCTTTCTAACCTGCTGCGGGTCAGCTGTGGCGTTTCCTTCAGGAAAGTTTCTGGCATCGAGATAATGTGCAAAGGTTTCGTGAATGGTCACTTTCGCCTGAAGCATATCGTCGTAAGCAAGACAGAGCGCGGTAATAGAGCTGTCTATATTTGCGACGGTCAACGTCGGCTGCGCGCTGCTTCCATCAGTTGAGGCCTCAAGCCCTTCCAACTGATATGGCCAAGCGGCATATTCCTTTCCCTGCCACCAGATACTTTTCGCTGCAAGTTTCGTCTCATCACCGCCAGCAGCGGCAATTTCATCAGCTGTATGGGGCAAGTTGTAGGCATGGAAGCGCAGGACGTCATCAACACCAAAAGTGGAGCCATCAACCTCAATGAGGCGAATTTTATTGCCCGGTTCGAGTCGCTGGTAATCTTCTGTGATCATGGGGAGTAAGCCTGTTTGAAAGTCGCAGAGATAGTCAGTACTTTGCTGGAGATAGGCTGTGCTTTTATTGAATCAGCCTCAACACGATATAGTCCGGACTCACCAATTGGAGATGTCCATAGGAAGGATTTAGTTATGTGCGAGCGGCAGAAATTCAGAGCAACAAGCATCTCTGTTTTTTTCCCGGTTAGAGTTATTGGCCAGGACTGTTTTTCGGAATTAATCCCCTCACCAACGATTTGCTCAAAACCATCGCCAAAAAGTGCGGATCGCGTTGTGTAACTAAATTCGCCTTCCATCCCCGCCTGAATCTGAGTTCGCCAAGTGAATGTCTGGAGCGCCACGTTTCCTCCGGGCATAAAAAAACCCAGCCTGAGCTGGGTTTTACTTTAAGTTACATATGCATTATGCGAATGGCTCAATGGAAGAAATGCGGTAGGAATATGGTCCGTGCTGCACGCCATGCTCGTCAGTTTCGTTATAAGTAATGATGCCATCTATATTTAATGGTCTTTCTAAAACATCAATTGTGGCTGTATTTTTCTGGATTGTTGACCCCCAATCAAGAAGCACTAGTCCATCACCAAATTCTTCCATAACAAATGGATAGCGTTCGATACCCCATTTTTCATGGTTTTCAACAAAACCAAAGCCAAAGGCATCATTGTCATAGTTTAGTTTCTTATTATCCGAGACGGGTGAGACAAACGAAATACTTGATTTCCCATCCTCAACCCAAAGCGCAGTCACTCTGATAGATGCCATTCCAACCACCATTACCGATTAATTTCAAGGGTATAAGAATACCATTTACCGTATGAAGATGCTTGATGAGCAAGCAAATTGTCACGAAACCGCTATCAAAGCAAAGTACCTTGTTTAAAAAATTTTTCATCTGGATTTAGTTGCATTCCAGATCATGCCGCCAGGCTGAAGTTGCTTGGCAATGCCTGCCCGAACAGACTGATCGATCGTCTGCTTATAAGCTCGGGAGATCGCTTCATCATTACCAGAGGTTTGCTGCTGCGCATTCTGGTTCTGCACGACAACTGAGGTTTGCACCGTGACGCCCCCAGCGCCAGCAGATTGCAGCCCATACATTGGCGCATTGCCAACGTAGCCACCCTCAGCGTAACCCTGCGCTCCTCGCATCATCGTGTAGAGGTTACCAACGCCGATCGCGCTGGTTGCTTCCTTCGTAAACACGAACTCACCGCCATGAACGACACCCTTGGGCTGATACTTTCCGCCGTCACCCGTGTATCCTCCGCTATCAAAGGCCGGCACTAGCCCACCGTCAGCGAAACCAAAGAACGCACCAACGCTGGTGCCTCCGAGGGCTAATTTCATACTGCTGACCATGGCAAGTTGGATAAGCATCTGTGCGATGCCCTTAAGGAAAGTGGTCAGGAAGTCCGTGAAGCTGGCTTTACCTGTTGTGAAAAAATCCGTCAGAGTTGATGCCATGCCAGTAAATGCAGACTGTGAAATATTTTGCATATGGCCATAAACATTGGTCGCATTATCTTCGAAGTCAGACCATCCCTTTTTCGCACCCGTCAGCCAGTCACCGCGAAGCCGATCCTCTGTATCGTAATAGTCAGTCGCCGCCTTGAGTTGTTTTTTGTAACCGTCATCATCAAGTGAACCGCCAGCATTCTTCCAGCCCGATGCCAACTGCCCCTTCTCCAGCTCACGATTAGCCTGACGATCACTCATACCAGCACCACCTACCATCGCAGTCTGCTTCTCGGCCATCTGCGTGACGTATTTCTGTGCGGTATCCATTCGCTTGTTAAGCTGCTCTTGTGCGGCAATTTGATCGCCCAACAGGGCTTTCTGTCGTGCTAACTGCAGCACTTGATCTTTGCTTGCCAGCAGCGATTGCTCCTGTTTGGTCAGCGAGCGAGTCCGGGAAGCCTCTTCCAGCACCTGGAACCTGGCTTCAGTGGTCCATAAGTTTTTACGCTGCTGACTGATCGTGTCGTTCAGGTCTTTATGCTTCTGCAGGGCATACAGTTGCGCCTGTAAAGCCAGCAATTCAGATTGAGCAGAGTCCTGAGCTCTCAGGCCGGACGAAACTGTTTCCCCTTTCGCTTTTGACGTTTTGGGTTCTTTATACAGCTTCTCGATCCCAGCTCGAGCTTTGGCTATGTCCTCAGCCGTCCAGAGAGTCGCCGTACCGTTTCGCGCAGCTTTAGCATTATCAGCAATTGCCTTGTTTAGTTCGTCTTGAGCTAAACGTCGTTTCTCCGTGGCCTCAGTACCCGCTTCAAGATAGCGATTCATGATTTGCTGAGCAGTTATCGCCTCTTCACTAATTTTTTTGCCTGCTGCCACTGCATCATTAAGGTCAGACTGGAGGGTTATCGCTCCCTGCATTGGATCTATCTGGGCCTTTAACAACGCTATGGCTGCCAGCTGCGCTTTACGCCGATTATCGTAATCGCTGTCCTGCGAACTGGTGTCATAGCTATAGCCGTAACCCGTTTTCTGACGCTCTGGTAATAACTTGCTTTCACGTTCCGCCAGTTCAGTCTGCATTTTCGCCAACATGTCTTGCGGTGCGTTCGGACGCCCGATGTTGAGCAACTCGTCCCACATCCCTTTGAAAGCATTGCGGGCTGAAAGTGCAGCTCTTTCAACCAGACCGAGATTATCGAGGATCTGCTGGCTTCTGCGTTGTTCAGCCTGACTATAAGCATCTGCGGCGGCTTGTCCTGCTGCCTCTTTATCGCCACGACGTTCCAGCGATGAAATGTATTCAAACTGCGCAGCTGTCAGGTAATGCAGTTGGTTGTTCAGCTCTTGCGATGCCTTGGTTGGCTCGGCATAAAGCTTCTGGAAATTAGCGATAGTCTTGTCAACCGCCTGCCCGGTTGCCTGTTCCATCGCAACGGCCGCGCGACTCACTGTTTCAAGCTTGCTCGCATCAAACATTCCTGAGCCCACCACCTGAGACAAAACTGATGAAGCCGCATACTGTGTAACTCCGCCACCTGATATAGACTTTGCCAGCGCGGTGAGTTGTGTGGTTGTTCTCCCCGCATAGTTTCCGGTCAATATCAGCTGCTGGTTAAACTCAGATGCCTCCTGAGAACCCTTGTACCAGGCCGCGACCAGTAGCCCTGCGACACCAATCATTCCTCCTATGGCCAGCTTCGCCGGGGTCACCAGCGAGAGCATTGCTTTCAGAGCATTACCCACGCCGCCAAACGAATCACGCAGTTGACCGCCCTGCTGTATAGCAACCATATAAAGCGGCATGCCCGAAGCCAACGACGTTGCTATATCCGTCATCTGCATTGGCAGGTATCGCATAGCATTTCGGTATTGGCCTGCGCTGATAGCGCCGTTCTTCCAGACGTTTTCCTGCTCTTTTAGTTTGGCGATCATCGGAGCAGCTTGCTGTGTCACTCCGAGTTGTGCGGCCTTTAGCTCCAGAATTTCAGCGCGTGTTTTGCCGATTGCAACTGTCTGCTCTTCCAGTGATGCAATGAACGTTTTACCTGAGGCTGCCGCTCTCTGTGCCGCTTGAGCCTGCTCAATGCGAACACGTCCTTCTGCCGTTTCAGCCTCCATGACCTGCGCCAGTTTTGTACGGGTCGTCTCGAGCACGCTGTTGTAACGGTTAAAATCTTCATCCGCCACCAGCCCTTTACCGCGAAACTTAGCCAGGCTTTCCTGAATTGAGTCCAGTTCATCCAGAGCCTTATTAACCGGGCTGATTTTATTCAGCAGGTTCTGTAGCTCCTGCCGCTGCTGCTTCAGGCTTTCGCTGTTTTTTTTCTGGTTATCAACACCGGTGCGGAACGTGCTGTTCAGATCATCGGCTTTACCTGCTGCCGCGGCTGCGGTGTCCTGAAAATGTTCCAGTTCTCGGCTGCCGCGCTCCAGATCACTGGTGTTAACGCGCAACGAAATAGTGGCGATATCGTTACTCATTACGCCCTCTCTTTATGCATAATTTTCAATGCTGCGCGCTCCATAACCTGTATATCTGAAAGTGCGGTTACCTCGTCGCTCACGTTATGAACGCGCATTAACCATGGCAAGACGTTGTAGTCCAGGCCCGTTGCACCACCCATTCCCGTCCGCCACTGTGTACTGACAGCCTGGAACACTAAGAACGAAGGCCATACATCGGGCCATACGTCCACGATCTCATCATCGTAATCGTCCGGACTCAGCCCATAAGGAGCCAGGTCTGCTGCCGTGGGTTCAGGCGTATAGAACGCCGAGGCAACCGCTATCAGTTTTTTTCGCGCTGGCCCATCAGTTCGCGATAATAGGTCTCAGGGATGGACTTCATGGCCGCCGGATAGTTTTCCAGGAGCAACCCCAGATTGTCTGCGTTGAAAGCATCAGGCAGCGCCCAGCCTGAAATGATTTCCATCAGAAAATCGGTGGCGGTTTTGCCCTCCAGCTTTTCCAAATCCGCCAGCTCCTTAAGCGGCTTGTGGTTAAACGTGAAAGTCAGCACGCCATCCTCATCACCAGCGCGCGGGATGGAAACGTTGGCCTTGAAAGTTGGTTTGGGCTGTAGGGTGAATTTGGTCGCCATCGTTACCTCTTAGCGTAAAAAGCCTCCGGAATGGAGGCCTGTAAGGTGGAAATTAGTCAGGTTAAGCTGCAGCGTCGGTCACTTTGTAGAACGTCATCGCCGGCGACTGCAGATTCAGCACTACGCTCACCGTTTCCACTTCGTTAACCGCCGTGGATGGCGTGTCATCAAAGGATGCGGTCGCAGCCCAGTAACGGTTCTCCTTTGCCTTCGGCACGTACATGTATGCCGCTACAGTCTCTTCATCTTCGTCCAGTTGGCGCAGCAACGGATAAACCGGCAGTGTGGAGTCATGCGCGATCGAGTAGGTCTGGGAAACAGCGGATTTATAGGTGTTCAGGTTGCGTTGGCGGTCGTCGCTCAGGAACTGAATCTGTGTGGTGTTTTGATCGCCACCGGATTTTGACACCTCGGTGATTTGCGGCAGTTCAGTCCACTCAAGCACCTTGCGCATTGAGCCGCTACCGCCGCCAGCGGCATATTTGTTTTTGTTGGTGGTATTGATATTGCGAAGCGTCACAGCGCTTTCTGCAATCGCATCAATTTTCGCAATGACATTATCAATACCAGACCAGTTGCAGTTCACGTGAACGACGTCGCCGACCTTGAGTGCCTCAGCTTCGCTGACGGTTATCACCGCGTGTTCCGCGTTCGTCGCCCCGGTGAAAGCTATGGCTGGGCCATAGCCCGATGCCAGATAGACGTGAGCGCCGTTAGGCAGTGCAAAGCCCATATTGTGTTCTCCTTCATAAATTAAGAAAACCGGCACAGGGCCGGCCAGAAATGGAACGCTGAGAGACTCAACTGGATATATCAGCGCGATAATTGAGACTGACAGGAACGGTGTAGGAGACAGGTCCAGGGATCCCGCGGAAAATACCAGGCGCGCCATCTATCCAGCAAGTGAAGCCACTGCCATTAATCTCCTGCCCTTCGGGGAACAACTCAGCTATAAGTCGAGCAAGAGCAACGACAGCAGAACGACCAGTGCCAGCTGGCGCCACAACGTTAATCTGGTATACGCCTGAATAAATACGACAGCGCAGACCGAGATCGAGGGTGCGCGGTGTGGCTGGCATATCGTGAACAGCGAGATAGATTGCGTCCGTAGGAGGTGTGAATGGCACGTTTTCCCAGGCAATCTGGATACCATTTGCATCAGCCCATCCACCTAGCCTGGTGGCCAGCGCTGCGGCAATGTCAGGAATCACTTCACAACCTCCCTGATTACACCATCAAAGAATCGCTGAAACTCGGCAGCAGTGATACGGACCATGCCGCCCGGAGCCTGGGTAGAATGCCCCATCTCAAGCGGATAGGCATAAGGGACGTTGTTGCAGAAGTAGATTGAACGCATCCCAACTTTGAACAGTGAAAGCGTGTAATTTCCCGCGGCTTTGGTGAGATCGCCGGTCTTGTCAATCCGCCCGTTCTCCTCGGTCGTGGGCGCATCAAACGACACCTGCCAGTTGCCGCGAAACCGCCCGCCGGTGTAGCCTGGCGGTGCCTTGATATCCATCCCATCCACCAGCCGGGCCTTTTTCTTGAGCCGTCCGGTTTTAGTCAGGTTGGAAGGTACAGCTCTTTGTGCCTCGTTGTAGTCATATACAGCCTGGTTGTAAGAAGCTGCCGTCTGGTTTATGCCCCAGAGCTCGGGATTACCAACGGGTGACATCATAACCAACTGGTTGAGGATCCGGATGCCGACCGCGCGGACCACCGCTTCCTGATTCGCTTTTGCCTGGTCCACAAAAGCGGAGATGGCTGCAGTAAATGCCTGGTTATCACCCATGTCATGCCCTCAACTGTGCCTTATAGCAGAGCAAGACAGATCCCGGCTTCGACGGATTCGGTTTCACTACGCGATGCGTTACGCCATCCACATCGACAAGGTCCCCAGTTTTGATTAGCTGCTCAGCAGTAAAGACGATCTGCACATCACCGCTTTCGATAACGGTTCCGTCAATCTCACCCGGTTTGTATTCCGTCTTTACGCCGGTTGCTTTGAAGTGGAGATCCTTGGTTTTATGCTCAACACCGCCGATAACCGTCACAGTGCCCTTACGAGTAACGTTATAAGAGACGCCATTCTGCTTAATCATGCGGGTGGCGGTCGCCTGCATGCGCTCGTAGTTGATGGACATTACGCACGCTCCGCAAAGGAATTGATGGCATAACCGCGGCCACCGGCAAGCTCGCCAAGGATAGCCATTACGGCAGGATAAGACGGAGTAAAAACCTCACCATCCGCGACCGCATAGGTCATGGTAACGGCACCCTCCACGCGCTCAGTTTTTACCGCGGCCTCACGCACGCTAGAGAGCAAATCACCTTCAATCGCCTCAATCGCAAGCATGCACTGTGCAGTGATAACCTGTCGCGGCAGTTCATCATGTGGAAGATCGTGACCATCCAGAACAACATTCACGCGTGGCCATGCAAGCGGCTGCCGAGGGTTTGCTTTGACACCAATCCAGTCCAGGCCTTCCAGATAGTCCATCGCCCTGATCAGCAGAGGTTCAAGCTTTTCGGGCAGGTCTATCCCTCGTGAAGTGGCAAACGATGTCAGATCGTCTTCTCTGGCGTAGCTGTTGGCGTCAGTTGCGGTTATATCGGTATTAATCATCTGGGCACCCAGGATAAGGGGCTTACGCCCCATCAGTTAGCCGCCAGAAGGCGCGGTGAAGGTGATTTCTTCGCTGGTTTTCGCCATACCATCAACCGTACCAGTGACCGTAAAGGTCCCTGCCGCGTCAGCGGTAAGTTTCACCGTAGCTCCACCAGCAGAGCCGGTTTGTGAGCTCTCGGTACTGAGCGTGCCGCCCGTCGATGACCAGGCAACTGTCTTACCTGCGACGCCGGAACCATTGAGGGTATATTTCAGGGAAACAGTGACCGCGTCAGTGCTGTCAGCAGTTGCGGAGGATTTATCCGCTGACAGTGTTACTCCCCCGCTCCGGATTCCAGCTTGATCAGTACGCCAGCCGTGGACTTGTTACTGGTGAAGTGCTTCTTCCAGTTGCCGGCAGTGCCGATTTTGGTCAGGTCCGGGTTATCACCTTTTGCGGTGTCCCAGCTGTACCCGAGCAGATCGACGTTAACCACACCTTCAGCGCGGTAGCCAATGGCAAGGTTTTCCTGGTCGTTGATGTCATAGGAGCGGAAACCCGGTGCCTGAGATTCAGTAACGGTTACTGCACCCGTTACCAGCCCCAGAATTGCATCCACGTCCATGGTGTCGGTCACCAGAACGGGTTTACCGAGCGTGCCCGGCTGGCCGCCGTACACAACCACACCCGCTTCTTCGTAGATTTTGTTGGCGATCGCCTCATCCACGATGTCGAAGTAGGTTGCGGAGTGCATGACAAAGAGAACCACACGGTTGAATTTGTCGCCGTATTTACGCAAGCCGCGCGTCAGGGTCTTTTTACCGTCCGTTTCGATATCAGCGGTAACCACCATGTCGGCGTTCGCGCCGATTGCCGCAGTCAGCGCTTTCAGGCCGTACTTCACGTAACCTTCCAGTGTCGCATCCGCCACATCAGTACCGATCACTTCAGAGAACTCGTCGACAGAGCGACCGCGACGCTTGAATGCCTCTTCGGTCGTTTCGTACGGACCGTATTTCCATGGTGCCTTAACGGACACGGCTTCACCGGCACCGATCTTCTTGCCCGTCACTTTATCGGTGGAGTTCACGTCACGCGATTCGATGGAGCCGCCTACTTTGTAGAAGGCTCGCTTGCGGAAATCACCTTCAATCAGCTCGTTATCCAGCAGGATCGCGCCGTTGGAAGAGCCGTTGAAGATTGCCAGATTGTCCTGGCGTCGCTCGAGGAAAGCAGTCTGCGCCAGGTCGTCATAGATGATCAGGTCGTTATTAACAGTCGTCATGAAGATAAAGCCTTATTTCGGAAGTTTGAGGAAGGCCTGCTGGCCATGCTTGCGGATGTAGTCCGCCTTGTTGCTGGCGCTCATTTCGGAACGTTTCAGGCTACCGCCACCGTTCGGCTTATGCCCGCCCGCGCCAGTACCTTCTGCGCGTGGGAACAAATGAGGGGCTGTCTCCTTGAGAGACTCCGCCCATTCAAGCGGATTCAGTGGGGTTTTGCCGTCTTTGCCGAACAGAACATCGCCATTTGCATCAACCGCTACGGCCTCGCCTTCGTCGTTGAGCTTGAATGTGCCTTTGGCACGGAGGATCAGGTCATCGGATGCTTCAGCCAGCGCGCCCACTTTCGAGGCTGCAGCGCGGATGGCATCGCCCAGAACGCGATCCCGGAATTTGTTGGAGAACGCCTCGGCTTTATCCGCGCGTTCGTTTGCCGTCTTGATCTGCTTATCGACGTCAGCACGCAGGCGCTCGGTGCGCTTGTCGAGTACCTCATCGATTTTTCCGGCGGCAATCAGCTTTGCCTCTTCGTCGTCGGAGAAACGTTGCAGGATGCCGCGCACGGCATCCGGGTCGATACCGTCATAGCGGGACAGGTTTTCTTTCTGCTGTTTGATGGTTCCCAGTAGCTCGGAGTTTTTGGTTTTCAGACCAGTAACTTCGCTGGTCACGCGCTCATCAATCAGCTTCTGGAGTTCAGGGGTGATTTCGATACCACCGCTACCGCCTCCCTCACCGCCACTTTCGGGTGCGTAAAATTTAAGAAGCATGTTTCGAGTTAACATAATTTCCCCTTGGGATTTTGCCGGGCCTCGCCCATAAAAAAGCCCCGGCGATAGCCAGGGCGTGATGTAAGTTATGAATTGTTAGCTTTCGACCGCTGAAAGCTTTTTGAGCCGTTCCAGCGTTATCCACTCACCTTTATCGGTGAACATGTCCGCCATGTCGATTTCACCTGCACGAAGTAGACGCCCCCGCTCCGCGCCCAGGACCTGGTCCTGTCGTTGCGGTGGTTGCCGTTCGAGCCATTCCAGATAGGTGGTTTTACCCGGAACCTGCCCGTCCATGCTGCCGCGCGTTCCCTCGTCCATCTCATCGATTTCGATACCCAACTCGCTCCAGGACTTGAGGATTAGCGTTTCGGTTGAACGACAGCAGAAATGAATTTTCCCTGGTCCTTGCAGGTAAGGCACCTTGTGCCCTACCGGCTTATTGTCCAGGGTATAACGCAGCAGGTCACGAACGATGCAGTCGTGGCTGGTTTTGTTGTCCAGTGTCGATAGCCACTGCTTGCCCTTCACGACATCGCTGTTGGCACTGGTGAAGCTGTTGCGCGCGGTGGCGGCCAGATGGTTCACTGCCGTCTTGGCAATACTGGCCGCGTTTGCCCTGCTCATCTGCAGCGCGCCATCGCGGTAATTTTTGTTGGCATGACCACGGACATTACGAGCGATTGTCTCCACAGTATCGCCGGCAAGATATCCCCGGCGAACGGCGTTCACTATCCGCGCCAGCCTGTCCGACTCCAGATTATCCGCCCATTCACTGAGTAGCCGCCCCTGAAAGGGTTGTGCCATGGCCGCGGCGTAAACCATATCAGCGCTGACGCCCTGCAACGTGTAGCGTGACAGGACCTGTGTTGGAAAGAGGGAATCGAACAGGCTCAACTGATAACTGGCCTCATTTTTGGCAAGCGCCACCAGCTCGTTTTGAAGACCGGCCTGCATGGAGGCAACAGCCTGGTGATTAAGCTCGCGCACGCTGCCCAATAAGCTCTGCAGCCGGTTAACGGTGAAACTCTCCGGAGGCAACCTGTCCAGCGCATCAAGCAGGCGCGCCGACAAGTCGGCATCCGTCTCGTTGAGCAACTTAACCATTCTGTTCGCCACGCCCGTGGCATAGCGAGTGAGCCAAACAGAATGCGCAATCGCCTCATCACGCAGCCTGTCGTTGACCGTCGCCATATCAGCCTCCAGTAATTGTCGGTGCCTGATTGCGAAGGGCATCAATCACGTCGTCCGGGCTGTCTGCCGGGTCGATGAGATCAAGTTTCTGCAGAGCACGAATCATATCCGTATCGCGCAGCGCGCCGGACTGCCAGGCATTCACTATGGCGGTAATCATGCCGGACTCGGCTACCTTAGCGATGAATTCCTGATTGATCGTGTAGCTCGTCGATTCGCCCTTGATGCCGAGATACTTCGCACACCAGCCCAGGGCAAGTGTGTAGGCTTCGGAAACGTTCGAGACGCAGATGCCCAGGACAGATGTCGATGAAGATTGCTCCCCGCTCGCCTGCGTCGCCGTCTTCGCCGTGGCGTTCTGCTCAATCAGTCGCGCGCCCAGCTGCACCATATAGTCACGCTTGCTGTCCATTGCTTCCTTCGCCAGCATGTTCGGCTGCGCCTGGGCATAGCCAAACGAACCTTCTTTGGGAAGCAAAAGCGGTGATCGGGAACCAATTTTTACACCCTTCTTCTCGAGGTGATCGCGCCAGCCGGTATCGAGTCCAGTCATGTACGGCTGCACCTGACCGCAGAACCACACGCTGTCTTCATAGTCAGCACTGTTTCGATAATGGCCGTGGTTTATCTCCACCAGCGCGGCAAGCGGTGAATCATCGATAGTGGGATCGTTGTTTTGGGCGCCAACAAAAGTGAACGGGATTTCATCCCAGTATTCCTTCCCTTTGGGCTTCGGATGGTACTCGCTGTCTACGGTGTAGGTTCCGCTTGCGGTGCCACCAGCACGTCGCCACACCTTGCAAATGAACTTCCCTTCCTCCAGCGCAAGCTCACGGTACTGGATCTCGTCCTTGTAAGCGTAACCATCCGGCTCTTCGACACATTCGCGCAGGACCACCAGCACTAGCTGATCGCGTCCGTTAATACGCTTTGTTCGCCAGTTGATAATGTTCTCTGCCGGATAGCGGAGAATAATCGCTTCGTCGGACTCTTCAGCGTAATCGACGTAAATGCCCTCTCGCGCTACCTCCAGCACATTCTCTGCCACCAGTTGCGACTGCTGATAGATACTGGTCCCCGCACCGTCAGCATTGTCCAAAAGGTATTTGAGCTTTTCCGGACCGTTAAACGTTGGGTCTTTTCTGTAAGCGAGACCAAGCATGCCGATTTTCGTATTGCCCGTAATGGCATAGAACACTGCTCGGCTCAGATAGTCTTCGTTGCGTTTGCGGTTACGCGTGGATTTATCGGTAGGGTCGAGATAAGGCAGATACTTATTACCCGCCGTCTTTACGGCCTCAGCCCCTTTGCAGAAGTCCCGGTATTTTCTCCAGGCAGCAGAAGCCGCCCGGAGTTCTGGTCGAACCCAGGTGATGTCGTCATTTGCCATATCAGAAAGTGGTGTCCATGGTGATTGAGTATGCCGGTTTCACGATCGGGTAATCCTTAACGATGAAGTACCCACCAGCGTCGTTGGGGTGATCGTTATCCGCTGATTTATCCGGCTCGCCATTAGCCGCCCAGATCTGCTGCTCGAGGCTTTCGGTGTAGACCGGGCAGTTCTGCACGTTCACCAGATAGCGGCGTTCGCCGTTGGCGTTGCAGAACATGGCGTTCATCGAGTTTATGCGGTCTTTTACAGGTGGGTTGGCATCATCAACGATCACACTAAATCCGGCATCGTTGAGTTGAGCGATATCTGTCTTACTGGCGTTCTGGGATTTGCGAGAATCTCCGGAGGCATCCGGATAGATGTAAATCTCCCGACTTTTCACGTAACGACCATCCTCGTAGCGCCAGAACTCTTCCTGAATGCGCTTAATCATCGCCGGCGTGTCGTAAACCTTAACCAGCTCACGTACCGCGCGAGGCAGCCCATTACGTTTTACATGAACAATCGCGGCCATTTTTCCCACGTTGAAGTCCATACCGATAAACAGCGGGTCGTTGTCCTGAATCTCGTCAGTGCAATTATTCAGTTTACGGTTGAATGTGTGATAAATCGTCCCGCTGTTGAGGTTAGTGAACTTGCCGCGCAGATAAGCCTGTATCAACTCGTCGGGGTAAGAACTCAGCAGCGACGGGATGTAATCCGCTGGCAGGTTCTTTGCGTTGTCGAATGTGCTGGCCTGAATCAATCCATACAATGAGACCAGCTCGGGCTTATCTCGTACCGCCTTCACGAACTGTTGATAGACGAACTTGAATCCCTCAGGCGTGGTCGTGACATCGATGCCGTTTCTCAGACCAGGAACGTTGTAACGCATACGCGCAATGATTTTTCGCCAGGCCTGCTGTGCTTTGGCGGCGGCCATGACATCCAGCTCATCCACCATCGCGTTACCGATTTTGAAGCCGACGATAGAGCCCGGTTTTTCCATCGAGCGACATATGGTCGTGCCGCGATATCGCCGCCCCTCGTAGAAGTGAACCTCTTTGTTCCCCTCGTTGATTTTTACTGACAGCCCCCAGTCGAAGGCCACCTCCTCAATCGTCGGGTAAAAGATGTCACGAATCTGAGGGTACGTCGGCGCAAAGTAGCCCTGGTTTATCTTCGGATATTCCCACATTCCCTTACAGATGCCGCCACAACCCACCCACGTCTTGCCCGAACCAAACCCGGCAACGTAGGCTTTGAACTTGTGCTGCATAGCTAGGAAGCGAGCCTGAGGAATGTTAAGTGTCGGGCTGATCCCCATCGTCTGCCCTCGCATCCACTACGTTGATATTGATTTGTACTGGGGTTGGTTCATTGTCGTCACCATCACCGGCAAGCTCTTTGCGGAGTTTCTCGATCTCCAGCAGCCGGCGGTCGATTTCAATCTGCTGCAGACGCTGCGCGAACTCGCTATCAGCCAGGCCAAGCCGCTTCATCACCGCTTCGAACATGCGCTCTCGGCTGATTGCGGTTATCTCGACGCCATTCTTGCCAACCTTCACACCTGAATAAGCAAGCCGGGATATCGACGGAAGTTTGCGTGTATCAGGAAAGTAAGGCTGGCCAATGCCGTCGCCGTTGCAGCGAGGGCATTCGTGGTTTGGCTCTTTATTGTGGTCGTAACCGTAGCCACCAGTGTCTTCTGGCTGTCTGGCTCCTTCTCGGCCTTCAACCTTAGCCAGCTCCTCATCAAACTCTACGGCATCGCGCCACTGATAATGGTGCCCGAAGCCCCAGCAATATCGACATGCACCACGACGATATTGTGAGAGCTGGTTTGCATCGAAGGTGGCGAGTTGCCACATCTGGGTGAGGACTTCATCGGCTGAGCCAAGCGTGCGCGCAAGAGAGGCTTTCTGCTGCTGAGCAATGGCCTGCGCAACGTTAGGATTCGATATAAGCTGACGACCATAGTTTGGGTCGCTATAACCAGCACGTGAAGCTGCTGCTGTGGCGTTCTGGTCCTTGAGATACTCAGCAATGAAGAGCTTTATCTTCGCGCTTAGCTTTATGTCCAACAGCTCTTCTGCGCTTTGTTCTTTCTGCGCAATGCGCACTTTCTTCTGCGCAGAAGGTTTTTTGATATATCGACGGGCGGTAGCGTAATTCAGTCCCTGCGCTTCACACCATTCCTTTGGTGATACGCCGGTTGCGGCATGTTCGGACAGGAACCGTTGCTGAAGCTCGCCCCAGTCCGGTTTAGCCATAAATCCTCTGGTTTGTTTTATTAAACGAAGCCGTCAAAATCAGGTATTCTCGACAAAACATGACCTGTTTGTTAGTTAAAGTTCATTACAATCTTGGAGAACCATGAAACTATTAGATTTTTGTGAAACGATTTATAAAGTTGGTGACCGCCCATATAGAAATGGGTTTGAAGCAAACCAAAATAATATCATCCTGAGAGTAGGGATCGTATACAACTACATAATGGATGCCCTCAAAGACAGTTACACTCGCAAACCCATTCTTGAAACCGTTCTGAAGATGGATGTTTCTGATAATGGAGGGTTTGACGGTCAAAATATTGCTGATTTAGTTAGTATTATTTTTGATGTGATTACAGACCAAAACCTTAACCCTGAACTTTGGGGGGACCGCGTTAGTCTTAAAGCAGAAGTTTTGCATACTTTAGCTGTGTTGTATTTTGGTCCATATGCTTATATGAACCAGACTAATGTTGGTCCTATTAAAGGAACAAGTTATGCCTCTGTTAGAAGAGAGTTAATGATTGCGATAGATACATCCCGCAATCCTTTGGGAATTTAAACTGTTGCCACCAACTATAAATTATGAGTTGGTGGCATTAAAAATTGCTTTAAGATGGCTATCTTAAATTTCCGTTCGTAGGTGAATTGTTGCTGATGCTTTTGGCCCCATTTTGCCACCATAATGGTCAATTGAGCCCTCATGCTCCAATATTGCGGCTACCGCCGGCATATGATTATTATGTATACCTTGCACTCCTCTTAAAGCATTGCGCAGTGCTTTCTTGAGTGGAGTCAATCCATTAACTTTTTTTTGAAGAACTGATAGGTGCGTCAGCATAGCTGTCCAATTATCGTGAGGAATAACCACCTGTGACAAAGGCTTTTTTCCGGGATGATACATAGGATTAATTTCAATCCCGATTACCACTCTTCTATACTGAAAAACTCCAACTTGCCCATTTTTGTTGTATGCACCAAGTGTTTGTAGAACTTTCATGCGACCTCCTGTGATATCAGGAAATAACATCGGCAAAATTTAGGAAAAATTTACATGAATCTTGTTTTTTATCGTACTGCTGAGACTATTTCAGGCATTGTTCTCTAATGTACTGTTGCAGATAGTTCACTTGGCCGATGGCGATGCTAATTCGCTCTCGGAGTGTGAAATAATCCCGTTCAGCGGAGTCAGTAAGTCGGGGGGTGGAAGCATCGCCCATGCCGCCGGTGCTGGCCGCTCCGTTCGCGGGACATCTGGCGTTGAGCTGCAGCCGACGCTTGCCAGAAGCAACATCACGCTCAAGCTGATCGATAGTGGCTTTCGCATCGGCAAGTTCTCCGGTGTATTTGGCATCCAGGGCAGCAACATCACGTTGGCGTGTCTGCATGTCTTTGATGGTGCCGTTCGCCAGGGTGAGCTGCTCAGTAGCCTTATCGCGCTGGCCTTTGTATGTGATAGCGTTATCGCGGTAATGATCGATCGCCCAGAGCATGGAAACCAAAACGCAGATGAACACTGCGCCGGTCATAGTGCTGATTCGACTCACTGCTCTATCCCCCAGCACGCCATTGCACTTTCCTGATCACGTCGTTCGACCTGACCGAAGCAGCCGTTCTGCTGGCCTTTCGTCAGCCGGCAGTCTCGACCACCATCTTTGATCCACCAGCGAATCGCTTCACAAGCGCCTTTTCGGTCGCCAGCGTTGATTCGCTTATAGAACGTAGACGGGAAACATTTGCCGGGGCCAATGTTGTAAGGACAGAATGAAGCGATACCCGCTTTCTGGGGTTCGGTCAGCGGTACCCGGATATTTCTCTCAACCCATGCCAGCGCTGCATCACGTTCTTTAGCGTTAACCTGGTCGCATTTGGCCGGCGCCAACCTCAAGCCCTGCATAACCGGTTTGCCATCCACCAGCGTGGCCCCTCGGCAAATGGTCCAGATTCCGGAACCGTCTTGATAGGCAGTCGTTCTATTGCCCTCTTTCTCATTCAGGAATTGATCGAGGATGACCGATGCCGGTGCTCCAGCGAGAATCAGCCCCAGAACAGCAGCGCTAAGCTTTGCTCTGTTTCCCATCATTCGCCTTCCTTTTGCAATGCTTCAACAACTACGCTTGCTGCTGCTGGTCGCTCGTGGAGTGGTTTGTCGTTAACACCTTTCAGGTAGTCATTGACCATCTCTGTGCGTTTCTCGTCTTCCCGGCGCTTGCGGTGCGCATCCACCCGACCGTTGATATAGGACGCAAGTGAGATAAGCAGACCAGCAGCACCAAAGAACATGAACACCAGATCCTGTGTCGTGAATCCAATAGCAGACGCCAGAGCTGCGACCCACGCGAAGAACTGCGTGAATATGTTCCCTGAATCATTCATTTTCATGGTCTCTCACCTCGCTAGACGGCGGGTGTTGTGTGGTGGGGAGAATCAGGCGCACGGGCTGAGTTACAAAGAACGTCGGGGAGTTTTCCCGTGGCCTGATGTTGGTTGGCCACCACACCGTTGGGTAGTGGTTACCTTTTAGTTTTCCGCCCGCCCCCTGACCTCATTCACTGTCTGATTAAACCGTTCTGGTTCAAGTTCGACTCCAATGGCGTGGCGCCCTAGATCCATCGCTTCTTTTATTGTCGAACCCGATCCCATAAAGAAATCGGCCACCACATCACCCGGCCGGCTGCTGGCATTGATGATTTGCCGCAGCATGTCCGCAGGTTTTTCGCAGGGGTGTTTTCCAGGGTAGAACTGAACAGGTTTATGTGTCCAGACATCGGTATAAGTTACGGAAACAGAAACGGAGAAGTGCCGCCGAAGGGATTTGTACTCCTCCAGCAACTCTGAATATTGTCGATTCAGACACTGCCACTCTTCCACAAGCTGGTGATGAGCAGTTCTGAGCTCGTTGCGCTGATACTTCTCTTTTGCGATCCGCTCAAACAACGTCTGCAGCTTGTTGTAATCTTCTTCGTTCGGCAGCTGCCACTGGCTGGCACCGAACCAGTGAGACGCCATGTTCTTCTTGCCAGTGGCATCGGCGATCTCTTTCGACGTAACACCCAGCGCTTCGCGAGCATCGCGGAAGTACGAAATCAGCGGACTAAGAACATGCTGTTTAAGTTCTCGTGATTTTTCCTCATAGCCACTGTCCTTCGGCTTGTAAGGCCCCTGATAGTGTTCCGCGAAGAGGATTCTCTCTGTAGCCGGAAAATAGGCACGCAGACTTTCTTTGTTGCACCCATTCCATCTGCCTGATGGTTTCGCCCAGATGATGTGGTTAAGCACTTTGAACCGCTCGCGCATCATAATTTCGATATCGGCTGCGAGCCTATGGCCAGAAAACAGGTAAATGCTTCCGGCAGGCTTGAGTACTCGCCAGAACTGCGCAAGGCACATATCCAGCCAGCGCAGATAATCAGCGTCACCGTTCCACTGATTGTCCCATCCGTTCGGTTTAACTTTAAAGTAAGGCGGGTCGGTAACAATCAGATCGATGGAGTTATCGGGGAGTGAAGCAACATATTGAAGGCAATCAGCGTTGATTAATTCAGCACTGTTTATTTTTACAGTATTTTTCATAGATCAGTAAGCGGGTCTCTGGTAGGCTCACTCTGCTTTAGCGCTAAAGCGGTGGGCCTTGGTTCGCTTGTGACCTTCTACATGAGCAAATGGCTGGCTGGGTGCTACAACACCCACCAGCCGCCCATTCCCACAAAAAAAGCCCCCATCACTGGAGGCGCTTGTAACTTCCAAATTGATATTCTGATAATCCAGCCAACACCAATTGTGTGAGTATTAACTGGCAGCGTTCGTGGCTGAGGTGGGTATTCTGCGCTATCTCGCCAGCAGTAGCCGGCGCGTCGGCTAATTCATTTAAAACTGCTTTTGCTTCTTCTGTCATATCCAACTGATTTAGCATGTCTTTTTACCCTTAGTAATGGCGTGACATACAGATAACTCTGGTTGGAACGAACAGCAAGGTATCTTTGCGAGGGCATAAAAAAGCCCCACGGTGTAAACCGCAGGGCTGGAATTTTTTGCTAGTTCAACGAAGTCAGTAACCCATCGTTAGAGATAAATTAACACAGATTCGGGAAAAGTAAATAGCTCACGATAATATCGAGAGCTATTAAATAACCAACTATCTAGTTATCCGTTTTAGCTGCGCTTCTGCCCATGCTTCTTCGATATCAAATTTCGTGATCAGCTCGTCGTAGAATGGCTTAACTGACTTTTTCCAGGTATCAAGCGTGATGGCATCAGTAATCTGGCAAACAGCTGCATGCGCCTCAGTTGAAGGAATACGTTCGAACCCTCTTCCACTACAACGCTTGCAATCAGTCAGTACCGGTACACCCTGTTGTTCGGTGAGCTTTTTGTTAACAGCTTTGCCGCGCCCCAGGCAGTCATTACATGCGCAACTCACAACCCGCTTCCCCTTACAACTTGTGCAAAGCACTTTGACGGTCTCGCGAACCTGGCGTTTCACCTCGAAATCACTCGGAGATTGCTTTAGGTCTTTTGTGAACTGTGGGAGTTTCATGGTGTAGTGCGATTTCATAGTGAAAACATCGGCCTCAATAAAGCCACTCCCTGAGCAGCAATCGCACTGCTTCACGCTGGCGGCGCTGCGCGAGTAGTCCTCGAAAGCAAATGTAGCCAACTGATGAATGACCAGCGGCTTAATTTTGGCATCGAGTTTCCTCAATGCGGCAATCTTGTCACATTTGGTCAGCGCGTATTCCACCAGCATTTCAATCGCCCTCTCCCTGTCGTTAGTACTGATGCCCATCTTCCCTAGAAAAGCACTGTAGCCCATCGCGGCACGTTCCTGCGTCATACCCATGGCAGCCATGATATCCGTTCCGGATAATGAATCTGATGCAGTAGCCCTAGGAGAGTCGCTAATCATCGTCGATTTGGCGAAGTGATATTTGAGTGTGTTTTCAAGATTCATGCGTTCCCCAATTCGGTAATGGTTAGTTCTAACTTTCCGCCTTTAACGATCGGCATTTTCACAACGCGATAATCCACAACCTGGCAGTCATCAAGCCAGAAACCAGCTTTGGTCAAAGCGTCGAATGCCGCTTTCTGAAGATTATCCAGATCGCGGCGCCGGCGGTCGGGCATGTGACATTCAATATGGATTTTCAGTGGTGCGGCCGTCCGGATATTCAGTTGGCCATTACGTATAAGACTCGCAACCGCATAGCGGTACGCGACGCCGTCTGCGCTGATATGCGTGCGCCCGCGGTTGTGCCGGTAATACCGGTTGTTGCTCGGCGGCCAGGGTAAAGTTATCTGATATGTCTTCACTCTCACCCCCACATCCGATTACGCCAGCGGTTATCAGGTCGCGCTGGGGTGTTTGATGTTGGAAGGTAAGCACTGACGGTCCAGGTTACGAAATCCGGATTAAGGCTGCGCTCAACACGCACGCCCCGCGCTTTATAGCGCCGTAGCAATTCGTCTGCCTGTTCAGTACTGCACTCGGTGTGGTGGAACCAGGTCTTCCTCATCCCCATCACCCCGCGAAGCCAAGCAGCTGCGCGGCGACATTTTCTGCGTCACGTTGGCTGTTGAAGGACTTGGATAAAATCCACCGCCACAGAACATCGAGCGCGGCTTTATAAAGCTGTTGGAATTCGAGTTCGTCCATATTGGCGAATGAGATGCTGCGGGGGTGTTTTCGGAGCGTACCGTCAGGAAGCTGGATGGCATCAAAGTGCCCTGCTTCGACGATCACCCAGGACCGGTACGCATCGAACGATTTACAGAGACTGATGCCATTGGTGACGCGGCGGTTGGCGACTTGCTCAAGATATTGTTCAGCAGCATCGATGAGCGCGCTCTCATTCCCGGCGTAGGACGCAAGGAATTTTGCGTAGCCGGTGATCAGCCTGCGTTCGTTGGACGAGATAGCACCGCCGGTTGGCTCCCAGTATTCGAAACCGAGATTGAGGAGCGCGAAGAAACGCCGATGAAATGCCGGATTGCGGACCCGTTTGAACTCAGCAACAAGAACATCGCCGAGACGGATTTTTGATTGCAGAATATCGCTGGTCTCGGGCGTAGCCGGGATCAGTATTCCTGTATGATGCTTAATGAGTTGTAATTCGAGCGCCATGGTTCTCTCCGTGGCGCATCAGGTATAGGTTGTTCAGGCCTATGAAGGAATAATATCAGACGGTGGGATAAGTCGATAGCCGAGACGCGTAGCAAACTGCATAAACCCGTTGAGGGTAAAGATTTCTTCATCCTCAAGAAGAGGACGCAATGAAACCAATCCATTTACGCGATACACCAGATATCTTCCATCTGCCGGGAAGCTGTAAATAACTGCCTTATCGCCTCTTCTGACCACATCATACCATTGGCCATCCGCTGTAAAAGTACCGGTACTTCTCACTATTTCCTCCCTGAGCGACATATTGACGCAGTTAATAATTATCGGGAGCAATTCTGTTAACGCAACGAGCGATACTCTTTGAAATTGCTCCTTTAAAGTTTATGCGATCAATAAAACCACTCGTCCGCGCTTTCCCAAGTCTCCTGAACCAGACACTCAACTTCCTTTTTATCACCACCAAAAACTGTAAGGCCATCTGTACTCCCGCGCCTGATGGTTAGGTTGCAGTTTATGAATTGTTCAGTAAGTCGCTTTTGTAGTTCAGTCTCCAACGCTGGTAAGGCTCCCTCTGGAAGTTTCCTCATACGATCAATAGCTAACTCAACTTTCATTTTCCCTCCACATTGAAATACTGTATGCATGTACAGTGGATTTATAAACTTATCTTACGGATTTTGCAAGGTTTTCAAGTAGTGGGATTTAAAACAGGAGTTTTTAGATAGGTTAAAACTGTTTATGGCTGGTCCCAGATAACACCACGGAACTACATGCTGAAGGATTTAACATCCACTTTGTGCTGTGAGTTCAACGGGTCGATGCAACGCTATCCTTGATCAAGGGGGACGTTGCCAAAGTTAAGGTTCTTGTTCACAGGAAACAAATTAATAGTTTCCCTTGCGTGATAATTGATCCTGCAATATTGACAGTACATCAGTTTTCTTCATTATGACCATTATTGCTTCAGGAGGAGAAACTACCAGTTTGTTTATTAGATTTTTTTATCGTATATGATGATTTAACTACAAATTGAGGGGGGTTTGCGGAAAATCTCCTTTTAATTTTACAATGGTCAAGGAAGCGTAATTTCACCGTCCCACCCAATAAGCACGAACGCTCAAATACAAATCAGAGAGGCCCTGAAGGAAGTTATGATTCATCTTTTTTTCTGAGATTTATCCTGCAAGACAGGAAGATCAATAGTTGATGCATTAATTTTTTTAACGAATTACTTCTTGTTAGGTATTTTCCCAGCTATTTTCATAATACTTTTATCACGTAGAATGGAGCGGCGTATAAAGTCTTCTGTGATAGTTAATAGTGATTTGAACTCTCTTTTATTCGGTGACCAAACACGGTGTGCAGCAGCGCTTCCTGCTTCCTTAACGATAAATAACTGACTCTTTTTTAGTTTCTCCGATGAACCCGTCTTCCGCGAGTTTTTCAACTTTTTTTTCCGAGAGGCAGGGTAGGCAATATATTTAGAACCTCAGATGTATGATCAAATGCCGTTCTTAAACCAATTGAAGCCAAAATATAAGATTTATTATAATAAGCCTGATACATTTCATTAAGAATAAGCTAAAGCTGATGACCGATATCTGCAATATCATCAACCCATTGCGGTCGATGTTCAAGTGACCCTGGATACGAACCTAATCTCTAATTGACTGAAACTACGGTTTTTCCTTCATCATCAAAGTAATAATCCAAATCTTCGCCATGCCATGATTTTGATTGATAGAAAACATTATCGTATCCTTTACATTGCAGCAGCCGATATTCTGTTCCCCATTGAGCAGAATACTATCCTCTTCCACTACTCCACCTTCTTTCAGTCTCTCCGATAATTATGCAGTTTCGTTCGCCATTACATTATGGACACGTAGCTCGAAAACTATCTTTATCTATCATTCACCCTCCTGATTCTTTCTTTACAAAAACAGTTATACAAACGGATTAATAAGACTATCGATAAACTTCGTCAAATCAGCAGATGAAATGTAATGCTTAACCACAAGTGAAACCAAAAAGGTCATAAACAAGCTGACAAAGGTACCAAGCATAATGTACTCGGAACGATGACTATCGTTGTCATCTTTCAAGTCATTGAATCTAAATGCTGTTTTTATTGCCA
>Ga0308165_1001287_pt1 | contig 36185 bp, 44 predicted proteins | sample PhyWR2_FD_201032 | JGI IMG/M metagenome (GOLD analysis project Ga0308165, IMG submission 201032) | Phyllosphere microbial communities from UC Gill Tract Community Farm, Albany, California, United States - DLSLW.R2 | ecosystem: Host-associated > Plants > Phyllosphere > Unclassified | place: USA...
GGGAAGTGTCCCTCTTTCACGCTTGACGACACTTCGCGACTCGAGGGAACCGGACTCCCGGGCGACCAGCCGGGCACTGGGCGCACGGGCCAGTGCATCGCCACCCGCCCCCGCCCTCCCCATCTTTTAGCACCGTGCTTTGGTCTCCGCGTGGCGGCCGCCAGGTCGCCGGCCATGGAAAAAAATGCAGCCCGAAGGCTGCAAAGTCGTGGCCCGTTTCCGGCCCGTGGTTGGTCAATAAGTGACCAAAAATGGCCAATAGTTGACCGCGCCGACGGGCGGAATGACCCTCGGAACGCCCATCGGGAGCTTCCGGATGGGCCGAAACTGCCCTCTGGCCCAGTAATGGCCCCCTTTTGGGCCAAAAGTGGCCAAACCGTGTCTTAGGCCGCTGATGGCCCTTTTCGCGGGACGGAAATGGCCCATTTATGGGCCGCAGGTGGCCCAAAAATGGCCGGAATCATGCGGGAGTCGTGCGGCCAGCCCAAAACCGGCCAGAAATTAGCCAGATTTGGCCCACATCCGGCCAGTCGTGTCGGTGGTGCCCGTGTGACAAGAGTTGTTCACGTTGATTGGGTAACATGACTGCGCACGCCCGCCCCAAACCGCATCTGACCTGCGGAAACCGGGGCCCGCGGAGCATCCCGGACACATGGGGTACCGGGGGACAGATCCCTCGGCAGTCCGACACAGCAGGTGAAGCACGCCTGCGTCGCGATAGTGGAAATGGAAGCAGTGCGTTTGTTGAAGTCAAGCTGCGGGGAGCTGGCACATATGGGGGCCAACGCCGACCGCAAACCCGGTCACAATATTCTTCCGGTCTCTGCTTCGGCATGGGGTACCGATTTCGTCAGCCGGCCAACGGCATGACGTACGAGCGGGCGCGCATCACCGCCCAGGAAGCAGAAGAGGCCCTGCAGCTCACCGAGCCGGTCTCACTCGAATCAATCCACCGCCAGCTGGAACAGCTGCGCGACCGGACCATCATGATCAAGCCCATGCCGGGTGCGCCGTCGGACATCGTCTGCGGACTCTGGTTCAGCGTGAATAACCTCGACCTGATCTTCCACGCGCCCGGCGCGTCCGAGGTTCACCGGCGCCAGATCGTCCTGCACGAGTTCTCGCACATGATCCTGCGCCAGGAGCAGGAGCGCGTCTCGCCGGACTACGCCCGGAAGTTCTTCCCGTCGGTCCGCGACGACAGCGTCGTTCTTGCGCTCAAGCGCAGCGACTTCCTCGACGAGTTCGAGATCACGGCGGAGCTTCTGGCCGACCGCCTGGCGGCACGGATCCGCAAATCCCAGGACTCCGGCGGCCAGCCGGGCAACTTTGAGGCGGTTTTCGGATGATCCAGCTCTTCATGGCCGCGGCCCTGTTCGCTCTTGCGGCGGCCCGGGTCCCGGCGCTGCGCCGGAACGGCAGCGACACCGTCTTCATGGCCGGCCTCTTCGCCGGCCTCTCTTCGCTGCTGCTCTCGCCGATGGTCTACTACGCGGTGGATCCCTTCATCGGCGGGGTCAACATCTCCAAGCTGCTGCTGAACTCGTTCATGATCGTTGGCCTCTGGTACCTCCGGACCGCGGTCATCAATGCCGTCTCCCCGGAGAAGGACAGCCGGCCTGACTGGCTGCGGCGCCTGCCGCTGACTGTCAGCCTGCTGGTGCAGGCGCTGTTCTTCGCGCTGGCCGGTTTCGCCCCGACTACGACGCTGTGGGCCAAGGAAGATCACAATCCGCTGTTCGCCGTGCTGTTTGCCCTGGTGATGCTGTTCTTCATCGCCTGGTCCAGCGCGCAGATCACCTGGACCTGCTTCCGCTACGTGCCGCAGATGCGTCGGTCTTTCCGAGTCGGGTTCTCCATGGTCGGCCTAGGGACCTTTATCTCCGTATTGGTGATGGCCGACATGAGCTTCTTCAGCCTCAACGACGTCTTCCGCTGGGTCGACCAGCGCCATCCGTTGGCCGATCTGCCCTTCCACGCCATCGAGATGGTCGTGGTGGTTCTGGTCGGCGTTGGTCTGACGATCCCGCCGGTGGCCGGCAACATGGCCCGTCGCCGGGCTGCGGCCCGTCTGGACCGCACCATCGAAAAGGTCGACCTGATCCGCGGCCGCGCCCTCGCGGACCATCCCACGGAGCGCATGCTCAAGATCGACGAGGACGCCACAGCCCAGGAACGCCTGCACCGCATGATCGTGGAGGTCTGGGACGCGGAGCTGGCTGCAGCGACGTCGGGCTCCCCGGATTCTCTGCTGAGCCGTGAGGACCGCGACTACATGTTGCTGGTCGAGCGCGACTTCGACCTGGGCAGGACCCGCTGAAACGGGGAAGCGTCCACCCCTCGCGCCTGGCGCGGCCGGGCGGGGATGACCTGTTCGGCATCTACCGGACGATGGTGCTCTACGACTTCCAGCGCGAGATCCACGCCGGGTTCTTTGTCTCCTACTACCGCAACTTCGCCATCCCCTCGATTGCGAAGACCCTCGCCGGCCGCGGCGAGATGGCGGCCAGGCCGATGAAGCGCTCCTACGACACTGGCATCGTGATCCACGAGATCATCGCCAATGGATTCGACAGTGATCGGGGCGCAGCGATGGTGGAGCTGCTGCGCCGGGTACACAAGGGCGTCCCGGGCACCAGCGAGGATTTCCTCTACGTGCTGATGACTCTGCTGGTCCTGCCGCTGCGGTGGGTGGACCAGCACGGCTGGCGGAAGCTGACTGCTCTGGAAGAGGAGGCAGCGGTGGCGTTCTACGCCGAGCTCGGCCGGCGGATGGACCTGGCGCCGGCTCCGGCCACCCTGGCGGAGGCCGGTGCGTTCCTGGACAGCTACGAGGAGCGCCACCTCGGGCGCAGCCCCGAGGGCGACGAGCTGCTGGCGGCCACGGTGTCCGCGCTGAAGATCCGGCTGGCCCGCCCGCTCCAGCCCCTCACCGGAACGGTGCTGGCGCTGATGATGGACAAACCGGAGGTCGCCAGGGCCCTGGGCCTGCGGCCGTCGCCGAAGTGGCTCCGCGCAGCCTTCAACGCCGTACTGCGGCACAGGGCCGCCCGCGCGCTCCGCGAGCCGCTGCCGGTCACTCCGTCCTTCACCCCGGGAGGCGTCATGTCCGCCTACCCGCAGGGTTACACCCTCGACATGATCGGCCCCCGGGCGTAGCCCGAGGGTTCGCGGCGGGTCCGCAGAAAACGCTTTCCGAGACCAATGAAACTCGCGTTTCTTGATACTGTTTCTGTTTAGGCTGCTCATACATGTGTGAAACCCATAGCACGCAGGGGCGGCCGGTCTGTCTGGAATGTCACGGGTTCGCCATCTTCGGCTGTATTTCCGTCAACGTAATTTGGAGTTGAGTACGTGGAAGACTTTGAACTGCTCCCCGATCGCGCCGCCGGCGTGCGTCGGGCAGAGACACTGGCCAGGAAGCTCAAACTGCTCCTGGACACGATTCCCTCTCCCTCCGGCAAGACCTACGACTACCCCATGGTCAGCGCGGCCGCCAAGGAGAAGTACGACTACTACATCTCCCGCACCCGCTGGTCGCTGCTGAAGTCCGGTAAGGAACAGGTCGTCCCCGAGGAGTGCCTGCGCGCCATCGCCGGCGTCTTCGGCGTGAACGCCGACTACCTCATTCAGGACGACGGCCCCGTTCCCGAACAGGTCGATGCCGAGCTGAACCTGCTGCGCAGCATGCGCCGTGCAGAGGTCCGTAACTTCGCAGCCCGCACCCTGGGCCCGGTGGATCCGGAGGCACTCCGCGCCATCGCGAAGATCCTCGACGAGATGTAGGCTCACTGAGCGGAAAAAGAAGCCCCGACCGGATGACCCGGTCGGGGCTTCTTGCTGTTCAGAGGGCTATGTCCTTCATCTGGTCGTACGGCTCGTCGACGGGAACCTCTCGCTGGCTCCAGACCAGGCGCAGGTGCGCCGTCGGTGCCGCCGCCGGCTCGGGCTGGGCCATGAGATAGGCCAGGGAGACCCGCCGGGCCTCCTCGTCACGGGCAACGGACCGGCGCACAGCGTTCGTGGCCACACCCGCGAAGAAGAAGCACACAGCGACGAGGACGGCGAGGAAGACGATGCTCTGGAGGATGGTCAGCACGAGCAGGTTCATGGCGGTGGATCCTTTCGGGATGCAGGTGGCGGAGTTGGGGCCAGGGGAGTGTCTTGTTCAGGGAAGATCCCGGCCGCAGCTTGCTGCGGCTGTACGCCCTCGATGGGTGGGCCGGCGACGCGGCCGGCTCTGGTGCATGGCAAAGAAAAACCCCGCCACCGGAGTGATCCGGTAGCGGGGTTTCGCGTTATTGAGTTGTGGGGTGGAGCGGAGCCTAGCTGGCGGCAGCTGCGGCGAACGGCTGGTCGTTCTCGTAGGCGTTGGCACCTTCCTCAGCCGGAGCGGCAGCAGCTTCCTCGGCCGGTGCACCTTCGACGGTGCGCTTGGCCAGGCGGCTCTGGGTGGTCGTGCGGGACTCCAGGAACTGGATGTCGTCGATGACGACCTTCGGGTCCGGGTAGACCGTTTCGCCGCTGGGGGCCGTGTAGGGCATCTGCTCGATGTGGGTCGAGACGGCCACGAGGTCACCCTTGTGGACGAAGCCGAACGGGCCGAGGCCATTGGTGGCCTTGTTGACGAAGGCTTCGAGCGAGATGGCGTCGGAGACGGTCTTGCCTTCCTTCTTGTACGCACGGTCGACGTAGAGGGTGACGACGACCTTCTTGGAGCCGTCCTTGTTCTCGAAGGCCTTGGGGTCGTTGGCGAGACGGCCGATGAGGTTACCGTTGTTGGCTGCGTTGACGTTCGACATGATGTCTCCTTTGTGATTCGGCCGCCAGGGCTTTTGCCTGGTAGCCAGCGAATTTGGGTGTTCAAGATCTGTCCCGCGGCAGCTGTGCTGACGGGTTCTTGTCTTGGTCTGTGTGAGCGGAGCGGCGTGCTTGCCTGTCCTTCTCATGTGTTCTTCCGAAGCAGCTGTGCTGCTCGATGTAGTTGCAGTTGGCTTTTCGCCTTCACCTCCTGCATGCCCGGGACGGGCCCGTCTCAGTCCCGGTTCTCCACCGCGGCTGCCGGCGCCAACGTCGCCATGACGGCCATGGCAGTCGGGCACGGGTACTCTGCGGCTTCCTGGGCAAGCCCCTGGTCGGCGCAGCCCTTGCACGAGGTGACGGGCCCGTAGCCGAAGTCCCACACGAACGGCGTGTGGAGGCTGGCCACGGCATCCACCACAGCGAGCAGCACCGGCAGGTCAGCCAGGGCGGCCGCCATGCGGTCGCCGTCGTGGCGTTCCGGCTGGTTGCAGGCGTCTGTCTCTTCGTCGTCAGGGTGGGTGTTGCAGGCGATGTCGCAGTTCCGCTGCAGGTGCCTGATGCCCTGGCGCAGGTACTCCCCGCACAGGTCGCTCAGCCCTTCGGCTCTGGCGCGCATCGGCACCAGAGCTTCGTCGAGGGCGCTCATCGCGGCTGCACCAGGGTGGACTTGGAGCCCATCTGCATGCCGTCGGCGAGCAGGTACCAGAAGCTGTTGGTGCTCACGGTGATGCGGGCGGGGTTCTCGCGGCGCTCGGTGACGACGGCCCCAGTGATGATCTCCTCGACGGAGTTGTCGCGGATCCACTTCAGGGAGCTGCCGCTGCGGGGATCCGCAGGGACCTGCTTCATCCAGGCGGGGTGGTCCAGGTTGCGCTTGACGACGACCTTGTCGCCGGCCTGCAGTTCGATCAGGGTCTTGCCGGGCATGGCTCGGTCCTTTCTACTCTTCGGAGGTCAGGGGTTGGATCAGGGTCGCGCTGGAGTGCTGCTGCAGGCCGTCGGCGAGGTCGTACCAGAAACCGTTGCCGCCGAGCCGAACCAGGCTCTGTGCCTTGCGGTCCATCCAGCCGGTGTTGGTCCCGGGGATGTCCCGGCGCTCGGTGACGGTGGCAGTGCCGAGGTCCTCGGCGATGTCCGGGTTGCGCACAAGTCGGTGTCCGCCCTCGTATTCGCAGTAAGGGCCCTGCTTCATCCACGCGGGGTGGTCGAGGTTGCGCTTGAGGGTGACCTTGTCACCGGGCTGGAGCTGGTCAAGGGTCCTGGACGGCATGGCCGTGTCCTTTCATGGTGGGGTGTCAGGTGTGGTGCTGTGCAGAGAAAAGGCCCCGTAGAACGCGGGGTTCTACGGGGCCTCGTGGTGCCGTCAGGGGGACTTGAACCACCCACAGTGCCCGCGGTGTCCCACCAGCTCTCACAGGGCCTGCAGGGGGCAGCTGTGACGAGGGGCGGGCGCGGGGTGCTCTTCCACTTGAGCTATGACGGCTGGAGCCCCTGCCCGGCATTGATCGAGCCGGGCGTCGGATGCGGGTCGGAGGCGTCTCCCGTATCCCAGCGCCAATGGGAAGCTGTCTCCCCTCCGGTGCTTATGGCCGCGTGATGACTGGCCAAACCAAGCACCGAAGAGTTCAGCAACCCACCGGTCGGACCTCCAGGAGATCCTTCGCAGTACTTCTCCCGATCCAGCTGTGCTGCGATCGAGAAGCTTTGGCTTCTACCACCGCCAGTCCAACGCCAACGATGGTCCGAGGGTGGCGTAGCTCTCCGCCAAAACGTCTGTTTCATCCGTGGTGCGGCCGAAGAAGCCAACGACGGACTTCAGGTTGGGGAGCTTGAGCCCACCCAGGGAACGGCTGCGCATGAGCTCGGCCGCTGCCTCCTTCAGCTCATAGTCGGTGTCGGCCATCGAGCTGAAGACGATGACCTCGGCCCCGGAGACCGTGGCGGTCAAGTCTGAGAGCAACGAGTACTCGTTCAGGACGATGACGGCCTTGCTGACGTCCCGGAGTTCGTCCAGCGTGTCGCCCAGGAACTCGTGGTCGATGGGCGTGGAGACGATGATGTTGACTTTCCGGTCGACGGCGCCGGCGAGTAGAAGGCAGGACATGGGGGTTCTCGTTTCTGCGTGTTCTGGCGAGGGGGCAAAGGAATTCCCCGACCCCGACCCCGGCGCCGCAGCGTCGGAGTCGGGGAACGGGTTGGAGCGGGGGCTAGACGATGACGCGCGCTTCGTAGGCGGTCACCGAGTGGGGGCCCACGGCGTACTTCTTCGTGAGCTGGACCAGGCCGGACTCGGACAGGCTCTCAGCGACGCCGGCGCCCTCGGACCAGTCCTTGATGAAGACGTGGCCGGGCTCCGGGGTGAGGCCGTAGGCCTCCAGGTTGACGCTGAGGCGCTCACGGCCACCCTCTTCCTTGTCCAGAAGCACCAGGGCGTTCTGCTCGGAGAGGTAGACGACGTCGCCGTGGATGGTGAGGTTGGCGAACTTGACGGTGGCGTCTTCGGCAACGGTGATGGGCTCTGCAGGCATTGCGGTACTCGCTTTCTGGGCTCTGTGGTGCTGGGGAGTGGAGGTGACGGGCTGACTAGCAGTAGTCGAAGTAGGTGATCTCGGTGTCGCCGGGGGCGATGAAGCCTCGGACAGCCTCGACGGGGGTCGCCACCTGGGCGGTTTCTTCGACGGTGAAGAGCGGAGCCATCGGGGTTCCGGCGAACTTCTTGGCACGGGTTGCAGCAGCAGACATGGGATCCTCGGCTTTCAGGCAGGGAGTGGGCTTGGGTTCAAGGTCGTTCCCGTTCACAGCTCCGCTGGGAATGGCTTTTCAGCAGTGGTTCTTCAGCTCCGGAGCAACTCCGGCGCCGTCCCTGGTTCCGGAAAACAGATGCCCCGCCGGTACAGCCGGCGGGGCATTGGGTCGTTCAGCGGCTCTGATATGCCAGGCAATCCGCGCAGGTGGTCTGGTCCGGGTCAGTGTCACGGCCGGTGTTGCGGCGGCCGACGGCGTCAGCACCGCAGGCGTAGCTCTCGGCGAGACCGTGGGTAAGGAAGTGGACGGTGTTCAGCGACGGCATGGTTTCTCCTTGCAGTGGAAGGGTCAGTGTGGGGGAGTGGTGAGTGCTGCTCAGGCCGCGAGGCGGTCAGCGGCGGCACGGAAGTCCTCGAAGCTGATGGACCGGTCACGGCCGGCCTTCTTGCCGAAGTTGTCAGCCCAGGTGCCCAGGTAGCGGCCGCACAGTTCGCGGTCGGCATTCCGGCGCAGGTCAGCCAGGCGCTGCTCGGATGCGGCTTTGGCCGCAGCATCGAAGTCGAAGTCGAACGGCAGCGTCTGGGTCATCGTGGCGTGGGAGAGAGTGGCAGTCGTCATGGTGACCCCTCGGCTTTCTGTACGGGCAGGTGGATTCTCTTGTCACGACAAATCCCGGCCGCAGCTTTGCTGTGGCCCTGCAGTCGCAGTTGCCTGGTCAGAAAAAAGAGATGCCCCGCCGGCGGTGGCCAGCAGGGCATCTCAGGGTGGTGCGGTTGTTGCTCGGGTCAGGCGGTGTTGGTCAGCACCTCGATGTGCATCGGGGCGCAAAGGTCGGCCAGCCAGTCCCTGTCGGGCTCCAGGGCGAAGATCCGGCCGGTTCCGGGGACCACAGTGAAGTCGTCCTCGGTGACCCTGTCGCCGAAGAACATGTAGGCGCGATCGCTGTTGTCCTGACGGGACATCCACGCAATCCCGTCGAAGCCTGCGGCGTGGGCCGCCTCGGCCCATTTCCGGGTCTGGGGGTAGTTATCCAACGGCGTGGTCGTCAGCTGCTCGGGAGCCACCTTCAACGCCCGCAGGTCGGTGCCCAGGAATGATGCGAGACGGACCTCACGCTCGATGTCCAGCGCGGCCATGACCTTGCTTTGGTAGTCACCGTAGGCGATGTGCCCCCCGGTGACAGGAATGTTCCGCAACAGCGTCTCAGCCACAGCACCGGTCTCGGTCGCGGCTGTGTAGAGCGCCGGAACGGTGGGTGTGCCGAAGAAGTGGAACCGCCCCGGACCCTTGGGGCCGGGGTTGAATTCCGGAGTCCGGAAGCGGTTGTCGTGCAGGCGGTACATGCGAGTCTTGGGGCGCATCACGATGGTTTGGGGCTCGAAGGGGACTGGCGGGTCCGGTGTCACCGGCCCGCCAGCCGCTACCAAGTGCCCTCGAACTGATCGCGTGCCGCAGCCAGCACCCGTTCCTCCTCATGCAGGTGGTCCACCGGCCGGTCCTGCTCGTGGAACAAACTGCTCGGGGAGGTCAGCCAGTACACCAGGTCCTCATCGGACCGCTCGTTCTCCCTGGCGAGGGCGATGAGCTTCGGCATCACCGGCATCACAGCGCCCTTGGCGGCGTCGAACTGGAACCCGGGGTAACGGTAGGAGTTCCCCCGCATGATGCCGACGATGCGTCCGTCGTTGCGTAGACCGGAAGCCGTGGACCGGTTGGGTTTCCGCGACCCGAGACGCTCCGCAACTTCGGTGCTGGTCAGCATGCCGAATTCCTGCTCGATGCTCCGCCAGATGTTCTCGGCGGCCTGCAGGCTCCGGGCCATCTGCGGGGAGACCGCAACCGGGTTCGTTGCCATCGCCGCACCGAGGGCGTGAACGCCGGCCCTGACGGTTTTCCAGACGTTCTCGAACCCCTCGACCATGGTGGGTGTGGCCTTCGCGTCTTTGAAGACGATCACGGACACGCCAACCGGTTTGGCCTGGAAATGCGAGCGGACCGCGGCACGGAGTTCCAGCTCGTCAAGGACCTCTTCCGGGTTCAGGTGCAGCTGGTCCAGCTCCTTGAGCAGTTTCATCTGCGCCGGGCTGGGGTGCTCAGCAGTGGTCATTGTCACCCCTCGCTCTCGTATATTCATGACGTCTTTTACACTCCAATCGTATCGTTGTATACGTCAATCTGACAGGGGGTCTTTCTGGTGGGCCGCGGCTTCACGCAACGTGGTCGCGCACAGCGCGCATCCAGGCCAGCGGGTTGGAGGCATAGAGGCCGGCGTTCCTCGCCGGATTCAGCTCGATGAGCACCACCTCACCGGTTTCCTGGTTGGTCGCGAGATCCATCACCCAGGCCGCACCCAGGGCCGGAGCCTGACGGTACAGCTCCTTGCCGGCGGCCGTTGCGAAATCCAGCAACCGGTCCACTACGTCAGCGTCCCGTCGCACGTTCCCGCTGCCCCGCTTCCCCTCCACCCGCTCATCAAAATCTGAACTCAGTGCATCCAGGGGAGTGAAGTGCTCGATGCAGCCTGCGCCGGAGGCGGGGCTGTCACCTGCCATGAAGAACCGGTACTCGTCCACCATCGGGATGTATTCCTGGACGAGGAAGACTCCCGACCGGCCTTCAAGGTGGGCGCTGGCATTCATGATCTCGAAGGGAATCTCCGAGCTGCCGCCGAAGATCTGCGTGGGTCGGACAGTGAGCTCGAATTTCACCAGCAGCGTCTTGGCCGCGGTGCCCTTGACGACGAAGCGGCGAATACCGTCGTCGAACATGCCCTGCAGGACGCCCAGCAGGTCGGGTTCGTTCTGGTCGTCCGGGAAGTAGCCGGCAAGGGCCCAGCGGCGGCCGCTGAGGCTCTCGAAGGCCGGGATCTCCCAATAGTGGTCGGCCGGGTCGCTCGCACGCTGTCCGTGGCTCTCGCCGCCCCAGTTGGCAACGGGCCCGAAGACCAAGTCCGGGGCCGGCAGCAGTGCTGCCTCGGCAGGCAGGATGGGTGCGCCGTTGAACTCGCACAGCGAGCTCAGGTGCTCGCCGGCGACGTGCAGGATGCGCGTGTTCTCCTTGCCGAATGCCTGGCTGGCGGCGTCGAATCGCGCCATGTTTTCGATGAAGTGCTCGAAGTCGCCGTCCTCGCGGTAGCTGGGGTTGCCGAAGGTGCGGCTCCAGCTGTGCATCAGGTTGGAGAGCATGGGCGTGTTCCAGTGGCGGAGCTGCTGGGGCATCGGCGCCGGGAAGTCGCCGTTGAACTCCAGCAGGAGCTGCGGCGCGGTCTTAGTCGGGGTGGGTGAGGCGTTCACGGTGAAGTCACGCTGCTTTCTGGTCGTGTGGTCGGCGACGGTGGGTACTTGAGTCGAAGACGACCCCGTCACAGCTGTGCTGTGCGGTTGGGCTGCGCACCGGCAAAAGAAATGCCCCGCCAGCGGTGGCCGGCGGGGCATCTCAGGGCGGGGTCGGGCCCCTTACGGGTGGTCGGCAAAGGCGGAAAGGCCTTTGTCCTTCCAGCCCTTTCCGTCCAGCGCCGGAAGGACCTGCTCGCACCAGGTGCAAGGACCCTCCCAGTGGTAGGGGTCCTCGGCGTGCAGACGACGTCGCAGGGGTTCCGCGTAGACGCTGAGAGGACCTTTATGCCATCGGATAGCGGGGTATTTTGCCTGGGCGAGTCTGTAGAGCCGCTGTCCGATGCCAAGCCCCGCGTATCGTCTGGTGTCCGCCGCGTCCGGTTTAGTGGGATCGAGTGACTTGATGTGCTCAGATTTCGACATGACCTCCCCAAAGCCGGAACCGTCCATGGTGAACTGGGCGCGAAAGCCCGACGCGACGTGCTGGATTACCACCCGGAATTCCTTTTCGGCGTGAATCTCCTGAGTCAGGAACGATTTGGACGCCGCAACAGCGCACAACTCATTCATGATGCGTTGCGTGTTTTCGACAACAAATCTACGATCGACCATTTTGTCGACCTCGGGCAGGTCCTTGAGCCAGAATCGCCTAGTACTGAACCACTGGTTGAAATTCGGACGCTCTTTCATTGCGTGGCCGGACCGAAGAGGTTCTTCTCTGGGACAACCGCTTGGGCTGCCTCCTTCCACAGTTCTTCTGCGAAAAACTGCGCCAGTCGTAGGATCTTTTCATCGTTGACGGCGGCGTTGAGATCCTGAAGTTCCTTGCGTAGATCTCTAATTTCGCCGGGCAGGAGAAACCTCCCCGGCAAGTCCCACCACTCAAGGGCCTCGAATTGGCGCTCAACCTTGGCGAGCTCCTCCTCGCATCGCGGTCGCCTGTGGATTGCCTCGGCAACCGTTTGGAGTGGGTCCATGGAATAGCTCCTTCTTTCTGGTCGGATTCAAAAATAGCGGGACTTGGTGGGCTGATCGCGCACAGCGCTCATCCAAGGGAATTGGAAGGCGCCCAGGGACCCCCGTTCCAGCTGCGTTTAGCTGCATGGCGGGCTTGTTACCGGTGTGTAGGGCGCTGAAGGTGTCCTCGCTCGGCTGCGCATCGGCAAAAAGCAGCCCCGCCGGCGGGAACCGGCAGGGCTGCTTCATGGAGCGGGAGGGCGGTGCGGCTAGCTGCCGGCGGGGACTTTCGTTCCCACGACGTTCTCGTAGATGTCGTGGCAGTCGGGGCAGACCGGGAACTTCTCTCCGTCGCGGGTGGGCACCCACTGTTTGCCGCAGAGGGCAACGGCGGGGACTCCCTCGACGGCGGCGCGTGCGATGGCGTCCTTCTTGACGTAGTGCGAGAAGAGATCGTGGTCGCCCGGCTCCTGGACCTTGAGGTCGGTGGCTTCATCGGTGTGCTCATCAAGTGCTGTGGACATGGCGTCTCCTTGCTGCGGGTCGAGTGGTGGTTGTGACCTGTGTCGGACACTCCCCTGGTTGATTTCGAGTACCTATAACGGATCTTATGTCAACCTAAATCGGTTGATATTTCATCTGATGCATCGGGAATCGCTCAGATGAAGGTGACGCGGCCGTTGCCGTAGTCGAGGCGGTAATGGTTGCCGCCAAGCGGCGTGACCAGCACGTACTCGCCGGTCTTGGTGACGTGGATTCCCTTGCTCATGACGTGCTCCTTTGCTGGGTCTGGCGATGTTTCAGAGCCAGTGACCAGCCAGGAGGCCTCACGGTCGTGCTCTGCGAAGAAGGTTTCTTCACAGAGAAGCTCGGGACAGCTGCGCTGTCCTCGGTGGCAGGAAAAAAAGCCCCAGCCGGATGACCCGGCCGGGGCTTCTTCGTGAGTTACTGCGGCAGGGCTGCTGCGCTGCTCAGCGTGCTGATGTTGGCGAACCTGCCCGCGACGGGGTGTCCATCGCGATAGGCCGCGTCCCAGACCAGGGGCCACGATTGCGCCAGTACGGCGTGGTCGCGACCCTCTACCCTGTGGAGGTTGTGATACTGGCGCGCCGTGAAGTCGACGTCGATGTACCAGCGGGCGTCCAAGATGCGCACCCATGCGTGGTGGTCTGCCATGGGGTGCTCTGCCCCTTCGGCCAGCAACACTGTGGCTTCCCAGCCGCGGGCCCTGGCGAATTCGGCGAAGCCTGCGCTTACCTGGATGCAGGCGAAGGAATCGGTGAGTTCGTCCTCTGCTCCGCTGACGTCCGGGTAGCGGCGCCAGATGTCCAGCCGCGGTTCAGAGGCTATGTACGCGCCAATGAGCGCGGTCAGGGCCGTCACGAACGTCCCGAGCCGTCCGCGGAGCCCACCTCGATGGGATTGGGTTCGCGGCCGTCGGCGGGGGTGGCACTGATGCTGTACTCCCCCACGCCCTGGTCGCGCAGGTCTTCCTCGAAGCCGACACGCTCGACCATGACGCGGTCTGCCTGCTCGGCGTTCTCGGCCCAGATCACCAGGTCGTAGTGGAACGCCTTCAGCTCGCCGGCCATCAGCCGATCCTCGTGTCGCGGACGCCCTCGGTCCAGTTTTTGACGATGGCCGACATCGTCCCGCACCCGGACGATCCGGGCTCGTAGACGATGATGGCCTGCTGGCGGCGGTAGCCGCTCTCGCCGCCAACCAGGATCAGGGCCTGTCCTGCCTGCCAGTAGACCTCGGACTCGATTCGCTGCGTCTCGGTGTCCAGCCCGGCGATGGTCTCGCGGACCTTCTCCCGGAGCGCTGCGGAGGGCTGGATGAGCAGCGCTTCCTGGCCGTCCACGGTCATCTTCACCGTCGGCGGCTCGGCGTCGTGGACGTAGGCGTACAGGGTGTAGGCCTCGTCCTCGTTGCGTGCAACGTGCGCGGTGAGGCGGGTGGCACCTTCGTCGTCGTCGAAGTCGACTTTGCCGTAACGGGCCTCCTCGAAGCGGTCAGGCAGATTGCGTGGCTGGACATGCCAGGGCTTGGGTTCCAGCCGGGCGCCCTTGTCGTAGGGGGTCAGCGTTTGGCTCAAAGCTGGCCTCCTTCTTCTTCGTCGAAGCCGTCGATCTGGTCGTTGTTCCGCATTTCCTGAACCGCCAGGCTTTCGGCGTCCTCGGGACGTTCCGCTTCCACGGACATGGCCCAATCGCCTTCCTCGGTGGCTCCGTGGCCGGCGTGGACGTCATGGACGCCCTCGACGACGCCTACGGATACGGGACGATTTCCGTCCCAGTAGCCGATCACCGTGTACGGCTTTTTCATGGTGGTGCCTTTCTTTCGCAACTGAATGTGGTCCGGCCTGCAGCCGGTGAATGTTCCCCTCGTGCGGCGACGCGTGCGGCGACGCGTGCGGGGGGGGGCGGTGTGGAGTGGAACCTCCCCGGCTCAGGGAGCCCAGAGGACGACAGCACCTGCGACGTCCGCGTCGGTAAGGCGGGCTGCGCCCTGGGTAATCCAGGGTTCTGCGTCCATGAGGCCCGTCTTCTCCGCGAGCTGGCCGTTGGCGAGCAGAATGATGGCCCCGAACGGAAGGTCCCCGATCTGCTCGGCAGTTGCGGGGATCCGGATTCCCTCGGTCGCGCCAAGGGCCTCGGCCACCTCCCTGGCCCGGTGAACCTGGGGCAGTGTCGGCGGATTGATCCCCGGGTCGAGCCGCCGGGTCATCTGGGAGGCAACGAAGACGTGCCCGCAGGAACACGCGAAGTCGCTGAGGTTGCTGTAGTCGTAGCGGTCTCTCCGGACGCTCGTGATCGAGTGGCCGGCCTCGACGGCGAGGATGGTCGTGATTTCGTTCTGGGTGGTCACGGAATGCCCTCTTTCATGAGTTCGTGATGGTTGGTCAGAGCGGCTCCCGCACCGGCTGTGCCGGTCGGACCCTGCAACGCCCTTCACTCCCCCGCCTCGATCAGCCCGGGCTCGCGAAAAAAGAAACCCTCCTGTGTGGGGGACACAGGAGGGTTTCTGGGTTGTTTGAGTATTCAGTTGAAGCGGAGACAATCAGCGGCTGGCAGCCACTGGGGGAAGAGCTCCCGGGCGCTGTGCCTCTCGCACCCTCCCTCCCGGACACGGCTCTGCCGGGTCCTGCCATGCACCCGCTTTCAACTACGTGCAAAACGCACGTTTAGCCTGATCTGCAAGGATAAATTGTGCCTTTCTCGTGTATTGTTGGCATCAGTGAGATGACCCTAGGACTTCCCCGCGTCACGGGGCATCCGATGCCGCACGATGAATCGAAAGGCGCTCTTGATGACCAAAGACACGAGCCGCAGCCAACCGGGGCAGGTGCGCCGCAAAGCGGCGTCAAAGGCCCGGAAGATCGCTGCGATGGTGCTTGCTGCGGCGCTGGGCGCCGGAGCGCTCGGCGGCGCCCTCTTCACAGCCCCTGCAGCTAAGGCCGCAATCGGCGGCGGCAGCGCCGGCGGTGGCGGCGTCGGGGCCGGAGCCAGCAACTACCTGCTGCTGACCTACGACGACCTCAGCTACGCAACCCCGCCCCAGGGCTGGGGCGCAGACTCGATTACTGCGTTCAAGGGCATGCTGCAGAACAACTCCGTCTACCAGCCGATCCAGGACATGAACCTGGACTCTCACTGGGACACCTACATCGCGCCGGCGTGCCAGCAGGCGCTCTCTGACGCATCCGCCCGCGGCGGTGGCGTCAGGTCCCGCGTGGTCCAGATCGGCATGACGATGTACCAGGGCGGAACGACGCCGCCGAACAGCTGGGTTCCCGCATGGGGCGGCAACACCGCGGACTTCACCGCGTGGTACCAGTCCGTCGCCGACACCCAGAACCAGGCATACCTCTACGGCTGGAACGCCACCGGCCGCGACATGGTGAAGAACGAGTTCCTCTCGCAGATCCCGGCCTCGAACCCGCGGGCGGTCTGCGTGGCCATCAACGAGGGCGAGGCAGTGAGCGACTACCCGCTCAACGTCAGCACCGACAAGGGCTCCACCTTCGGCACAGCCGGGTCACAGGGCGCCGTCAACGACGTCGTCCACACCGACCCGGGCACCTCGCCGGTCCGCGAAAACGTCTCCGCCACGGTGAACCTGCACTGGAACGGCCCCGAGGGCCAGTCGGTGATGCGGTCCAAGGGCATGACCCTGCCGAACGCCGGCGACACCCGCTCCCCCGACTTCACCCCGGCCGACTTCGGTTGGAATTCCTGGCCGGCGGGAGGCTTCTGGTTCGACGTGATCGTGGCCCAGCAGGGACGTATGCAGGCCGCGGTGGACACTCCGGACAATGATCCGCGCGAGTCGTGGAGCTCTGCTGCGCTGGCCCCGGCCAAGACGCTCGCCCACGGCGGCTCCACAACGCCCCTGGGCGACTCGGAGGTCCTCGCCGCCGGGATGTTCTACGACGCCCGCATCGCGGCCCACAGCAACGGTTACGGCTCCTCGATGAGCATCAAGGACAGCATCGGCACCGACAAGGTCTTCATCGGGGCCACGGACAAGGACGTCGCCTCGGCGGCGTACGTTCTGGACCCGAACGGGAACAAGGTCGGCTCCGCGGTCATCAACATCGACCGTGGCACCGCGGGCAAGGTCACCGTCAGCGGGACCGTGGCCAATATCGGCAACCAGGGCCTCTACACGCTCGTCGTGCCGACCTACGCGCTGCCGACGACCGCGGACTACACCGTGGCTGACGACAGCCAGGTCTGCTACACCGCCAACCAGTCCACGGGCTGCATCAGCGGCAACAGCAAGCTGGTCCGCAAGGTCACGGCCGCTCCCGACAAGGTCTGGGTCCTCGACCAGAACGGTGCCCTGGCGGCATCTGATCCGAACAAGACCAACCAGGCCGGTGCCGACCAGATGGTCTTCCTCCCCGGCGACAGCGTCTCCGCCGTCGTCAACGGAAAGATCCCGGCCAATCTCGCCGAGAACCTGACGACCTACAAGATCACCGACGACTGGACGAAGGCCGCGAAGTACGTGGACTTCTCGGAAGCCTCGAAGGTCCGTGTCTTCCTCCGCGGCAACGATGTCACCGGTCAGTTCACCATCGCGGTCAACGGCACCGTCACCACGGCCACCGCACAGCCGGCATTCCTGGGCGCCACCAAGGGCCTCGGCGCCGATGCACCGGTCAAGCTGGTGATCTCCGGGGCATTCCGCACCGACTACCTCACCGCCGGCGTCACCGCCGTCCTCACCAACTCCGGCTCCGAGACCTGGAACAACGAGACCGTTGCCAGCAACTCCCCCGCCGTCTTCACCTGGACCCCGAATCCAGCGAAGCAGGTCAACGGCTCCGCGGATGAATCCGGCAGCAAGATCCACGACAGCATCGACGGGCTCTCTGTGTTCCCGAACCAGAAGCTCGAATACAGCATCCAGCTGGACGTGAACCTGCCGCAGAACACCGCCCTCGGCGTGAAGACCCTGGGCATGGAGGATGCCTACGACACGCAGTTCACCCCCGACAAGTCCTCGGTGGAGATGTGGGACATGCGCAACGCCAAGCCGATCGCGCGGTCGGCGTACACGCTGCGCTTCGACGACGCGAACCACTCGTTCACCGCTGACTTCACGCCCGAGTGGATCGCAGCGAACGTTGTGGCCGCCGGAGCGAACAGCCAGTGGCAGACCGGCGGCTGGCTCACGGTCCGGTTCACCGGCACGGTGAAGCCGGACACCGCCGGCGGCACCACCGTGAAGAACCAGGCGCTCCAGATCATCAACGGTGTCAAGACGGCCACGAACATTCCCGAGGTGAAGATCCCGGCGATCACTCCGGACAAGGAAAGCCTGGACACGAACCTGGACAGCATCGACGGCAAGACCGTCGTCAAGGGCGACCACATCATGTACCGGCTCACGCTCGACGGCGGGCCGGCCCGCGACAAGCTGGCTTACGACGTGCACAAGCTCGGCATGGTCGACGCCTTCGACAAGGGCCACCTGACGCTCTCGGCCGAGGGCATCAAGGTCACCGTGAAGGCCACCGGGGCCGATGTGACCGGCAAGTTCAACGTCCAGATCAAGGACGGTGTGGCCTACGTCTTCGCGAAGCAGGTCGACTCCACCAACGCCTACGGGGACCTGCTCAAGGGCGATCCGCAGCCGGCGGATCTCGCGGCCTACGACGCGGCCCTGATCGTGCCGCACACGACCCCGATCATCGACCAGTCACTGCTGGGCCAGCAGTACTGGATCACCTTGGACACCGTGGTGTCCCAGGAGGTCACGGGCTACACGATCACCAACCAGGCGCGGGAGAACCTCCAGAACACGGTGCAGATGACGAGGGTGGTTTCCAACCCGCTGGCCGCCATCAACCCGGGCAAGGACGTGGTCGTGGACGAGTCCACCAAGGACGCTTCCCTCGACGGGGCGGACGTGAAGCTCTTCTCGGTTTTCAACTACCGCCTCAACAGTTCGGTGATCCCGGCGAACCGCGCCTACAAGGCGGCCTCCTGGTCACTGACCGACGGCTTCGACAAGGTCCACGACTCGTACACCGGGATCTGGGCGGTCTACGCCAACACCGACCTCTACGACGGCGCCCAGCTGGTGTTCAAGAAGGGCGCTCTGCTGGCGGATTCCGCCGGTCACGAGACCGTGCCGTACGGCGGCCTGTTCGACGTCAGCTTCGACGAGGCCGGCTACAAGCTGGCTGTCACGGCGACGCCGAAGTTCCTGGCCATGGTCAACTCGCGCGGCGATCTGGCCCAGGGCTTCTCGGTCTACACGAAGATGGAGCGCATCGCCCCCGGCGATGCCGTCATCAACAAGACGGTGGAGTCCTACAACGGCGTCGCCCGCGACTCCAACACGGTCACGACCCGCACGACGGAGTCCCCCGCCATTGACGTCGAGTCGTTCACGCTCTCCGAGGGCTTCCCCAAGGGCGACCGCGACGATGTGAAGGACGCTCTCGATCTCACGGTGGACCAGCTGACCAAGGGCACTCCCCTGGCATTCCGGGTGAAGAACACCGGCGACGTGGCCCTGGCCAAGGTCGGCTTCACCCTCGCCGTCGAGAAGGGTACCTTCGGGACGATCGCGGACATCGTCTGCGAGGTCCCGGTGGACGCCTCAACGGCTGCCGCACTGAACAACGGGTCGGAGACCAAGGCCGCCGCGACGACCTTCATCGAACCCGCCAAGCTGACCGCCCTGGCCATCGGCCAGAGCGTGGATTGCAAGGGTGTCCTGCAAGGTGTCGGATCCGGCCAGCTGCACTCGGACACCGTCACCGTGACCGGCCAGTCGGTGTTCACCGGCAAGCAGGTCAGCGACGTCGACGCCTGGCACGCCAGGTCGGCCGTGGTCCCGATGCTCGCTGTCACCGGCAAAGCCGTACAGTCCACGACGCCGGCCCTGGTCGGCAGCGGCGTGACGGCGCTCCTCATGGCCCTGGCCGCCGCGGGGTACCTGTTGGTGCAGCGCAGGCGCGAAACGGCCGCTGTGAGGCGGTAGAGACCTGCTGAGGCTTCTCGGCAGACGAAGACACCCCGTCGGGCAACCGGCGGGGTGTTTTTCTGTCTCAGGTGCCTCAAGTGCGTCGGCGGGCTCAGTCCTCGGGGTCGACGGAGGATTCGCGGTTTTCCTCGACGGATCGCAGTCGCCACTCCCCCGTGTTCCGGTCCCTGATCAGAACGAACGTGGCCGCCTGCCTCCCTGAGCCGGCCTCGGCCGGTTCTGCCTGCAGCTGCCAGACCTCCACGTCAATGCGGCCGTGGTCCCGCGGCATCCGGAGCTGCGTCTCCCACCACGGGATGCGCTCGAACCAGCGCAGGTGTTCGGTGACGACCCAGATGTCGCCGGCGACGGTGAAGGCCACCGGCACACCCTCGGGCGTTACTGTGACGTTCAGGGATTCCACCCCACAACGCTACTGGCGGGGCATCGCTGGTGCGTCGCTGGTGCGTTTCTACTGCGTTGGTAACTGCACAGTAGCCGTAGCGTTCACTGTGCTCACTAGGCCCACAGTGAATGCTGACAGTGAACGCCCCGCAGGTGCGCCGTTACTGATGCCGTTAGGTTTGCTGGAAGTTTGCTCTACGTCCGCACCGCCACCAAGTGAAGTCTGAACTTAGTTGGGTCGTAAGCAGTATTAGGTTGCAAGCAGCTCCAGATGGAGTGTGGTGCAGCACTGGAGGTCATGCGCACTGGCACCGCACCGGCAGTAACGCTGAATCGCCTCAAATGTGCCGCAAATCCGGAGTGCCGCTACCTAGAATGTGCACTATGGATTCGACACCCACCTCCCACAAACAGCTCTCACCCGAGGTCCTCCTGGCCTCCCGGCGGACCATCTGCATCTCGAACGGCAAGGGCGGCGTCGGCAAAACCACGCTGACGACCAACCTGGCGGCCCTGCTGGCCGAGGCCGGATACAAAGTCCTCGTCGTGGACCTGGACTCGCAGGGCGACACCTCCACCAATCTGGGCATCATCAACGATGACCGCTACGACCAGGGTGAGGCTCTGGACATCGCCGTCCGGTACAACAGGACGCCGGAGCCCATCAAGGACGTCCGTCCCGGCCTCGATGTCCTCGCCGGCGGCAACTACACCGCCCAGCTCATGGACGCCTTCCAGGGCGACGCGAGCCGCCAGGGCAAGATGCGCGGGGGAGTGGCCCGTACGCTGGCCACGCTCGCGGGCAACTACGACATCGTCCTGATCGACACTCCGCCATCGGAGGCCGGCTGGACGGCCATCGAAGAAGCGATGCTGGCCTCGCGCTGGATCTTGGCGCCGGTGAAGCCGGAGCCGAAGTCGATCCGCGGCCTGCAGTCCCTGGCACGCCGGATCCTCAGCGTCCAGGGCGACAACCCTTCGGTGGCCCTGCTGGGTGTGGTGCTCTTCGGCATCCCGACCAACGCAACCAACGTCGACAAGCAGGCCCGCACGCTGCTGCAGGAGTCTCTGGAGGGCATCGCCCCGGTCTTCGAGGGCAGCATCCGCGACGTCGTGGCCGCCGATGCCGACGCCAGCTTCCGCGGCCTGGCCGCGCACGAGCTGGCGGCGAAGGCCGCGACCCAGTCCCCGTTCTGGGAGCGACTCCGGAACAAGGGTGCCGCCACCAGCGACGAGCGACGGATCGCGCAGTCCGCCGGCAACCTGGCCGAGGACTACATGCGCCTGACCGAGCAGATCGTGCACGAGCTGCAGGTGCAGGAAGAATCGCTCGACCAGCTTGAAGGAGCAGCGAAATGACGCTCGCGTCCAGCCCGGGCAAGATGGACCTCAGCGCCCTCGGCGGCCTCAAGCGGCGCGCTCCGCTGCAGTCGGTGCCCGAGGCTCCAGAGGAAGCGCAGGACGCTGCGCCCGAAGCTCCGCGGCCTGCGGTTGTTGACGGCGCCGCGTCCGCGGCTGCCGATGCAGTAGAGGATGCAGTAGGCGGGGGAGTAACCGCCGCAGTAGAGGCCCCTGCCGAGGTCGAGGCTGACCCGGAGACCGTGGACGAAGCCACTGCGGCCGCCGGGGATCAACCGGCGCCTGCCGCGGTCAGGATTGAGCCTGCCGAAGAGGAGCACTCCGGCCACGTCACGCTCTACCTTCCGGGTGACCTGAATAAGTGGCTGGCCGAACATCACGACCGCACCGGCATCTCGTATCCGGGGATCGTCCTCAATGCGATCAGCTGGGCCGCGGGTGGCAACCACCTGGGCGGCATCTTCGCTCCGGCGGACAGCCCCATCCCGGCCGACGACATCTTCGGCCGGGCACCGGTGATCACGAAGCCCGCACGCGGCTCCAACGACCACGAGACACGGCCGATCCGGTTCCGCAGGGACCACATGCAGGTCATCATCAGCCTCGCCCGCACCTGGACAGCCGACAACCGAAACGCCTTCTTCGTCGGGGTGCTCAGCGCTTACCGCGACGACCAGACCCAACAGCAGGAGTCAGCGTGAGCGACGAGATCGAATTCCAGGGCCCCGTCTGGAGCCACCTCGTGGCCGAGACGCAGTTCGCCACCGACCTGGTCTTGACCGGGCTCCAGCGGCTGTGCACGGTCCCCACTGACGCGGACGTCATGCTGTGGCCCAGCAAGGACCTCAACTACTCACTGCACGTCGGGCTGCACGCCTACTCGTCCGGCCTTGAGAGGCTGTGCAAGCTCGCGATCGCCTGCAACCGGTATGTGGCGGACGGAAAGTTCCCTGCATTGAAAAAGTTCAGCCACAACATCGGCGGACTGCTCGATGCTGTGGAGGCGCTGACGCCGGAAGGTCCCCGTGTGGCCAATGGCGGCGGCAAGTATCTGACCCGTCCGACCGACACCCTGGATCCTGACCTGACGGCGATGGTGGAGAAATTCGCCAACGGCGCGGGCCGCTACGAGCATCTGGATTCCCTCTGGAACGAGAAGGCCAAGGTCACCACCTACGACGATTGGTGCGCCGTAGCCGCGGCAGCGACAGTTACCACCGAGGTTCACGATCTGATCGCGCTCAAGAAAGCGATGGCCGACGCGATGCGGTCAGAACTCTCTGAGGCAGGTCTCGAATCGACATCCCAGCCGATGATCGAAGCGATGGAGCGCCCGGTGTTTGAGCCCTCCGTCGCCGTGGCTCTCAGCCTGTACCGCAAGGCTCGGTGGGTCGCGGCGATTCTGGACGTCGCGACCTACTACACCGAGAAGGGCCTGCCGCTCCTTCACGAAGTTTTCAACCCCATCCTCGGCCACTCGTCGACGAACTTCTTCATGTTCGACATCGCCCAGATCTCGGACAAGAACGTCGTGGAGGAAGAGCTGGAGGAGGTCTACCCGCGAATTCTCCAGCGCGAGGCGGAATGGGACGAGGAGCTCGCCGCCGAGGAGTGATTCTGTCGGGGTGAGCGCATACGCTGACCGTGAATGACCCACCACCACCGGCAGAGAGCCAGGAGAACAATGACAACGACGCATGAGGCAGAGCTGAGGACCTGGGCCAAGGGCAGCTACCCCCTGGTTGCCGCCACGGAGCTGCTGCTGCGAGCGTTCGGCGGGCGCTTTGCGAGGTTGGGCAATCCCTGGGTGATCAAGGACGCCGAGTACGGCAATGTCTGGATCGACTTCGAGCGCGTCCCCGACCATGTTGATGGACTCTCCGGTGGCGAACGGCGCCTGCTGATGCTGGCCGCGTCGCTGGCCGGCGTCGGCGTTACCGTCGACCTGGGAGACATCCTCCCTGGACTGGATCGCAAGGTGCTCAACCTTGCGCTGGCCGCTGTCGCCCACGCCGGTGGTAGCCACGAGCACGCCGACATCGTCGAGCATCCCGACGGCACAGTGACGTTGGGTTCCCGCGGGTACCTTCCGTCGCTCTACCCGTGGCCTGAGAGCTAGCCACCCCACACCAGCGTTAGCTGAAGCGCCCTGCCGGATTCTTTCCGGTGGGGCGCTTTTTCGTGCCGGGAGAGCCCGCCCGGGTGCTCTTCGCCACATCCAGCGGTCTGCGAGGCCGCTGCGGTGACACTTTCGGATTCGGCCGCACACATAAGTCATGACCGAAGCAAGACCCTCTGTCATTGGAGCGTTATGACCACCGAAATCACCAGCGACAAGCACGTCAGCACCATCAAGTCGGCAATCGAGCACGTTGTCAAGGAGTACATCCACCTGCACGGCAGGATGACGATGGCGGCCCGCGGCCGCCGCATCCAGGCGATGGACAACCTCACCGCCACCACCTTCGCCATCATCAACGACGACCTCGACCCGTACAACGAGGACAACCTCAACGCCCAGCTCGCTGAGGAAGTGCTGCAGTCCTCGCGCTTCTCCACCGACCTGCTCGTCTCCGTCCTGCTGGACATCGACGGGACCATGCGGGCCCAGGGACCGCTGGCGGAGGACCACGAGGCCTGGATCGTCGGGCACCTGCTGGGGACGTGGTTGATGTTCCTGGAGCAGCTCAAGGCCACCGGCGACGGCGAGGGGCCGGTGGGACCCGTCCAGGAAGCCGAGGACGACGAGGACACGGAAGACCCCGGCCAGCTCGCGGCCTGAAGCGCCGCGGAGGGGTGTTGGCCCAAAAGTGGCCCAGCCATGGGTCGCTTTTGGGCCGCCTGCGGCCCTTGTGGCGCCCACGCCACCCGCCGCAGGCGTCGAAGGGCCATTTTTGGCCAATAAGTGACCGCAAGTGTCCAATAACTGGCCATTTTGGGGCAAAATGGCTTGCATGCACGTAACTGCACGGATATGCTCATAAACAAAGCGAAACGGCATTTTTGAACAGAGCATGTGAAAGGCAGGGCGCATGAGCGCATCTGAGGGACGGCCCCCGAAGGCGGCCGTCGAGGTGGGGGCGAAGCCCCCCACGCAGCGGTTCAGGGTCAACGTCCCGCCGGCCGATGAGGCGGTACTGGAATGGATGGCGGCCCAGTACAACCACTCGCTGTCGCTGCGGATCCTGATCCGCGAGGAGATCCAGCGCAGCGGCTTCGTCGACGCGATGAACCGCCCGGTGGCCCAGCTGCCCAAGCGCGGACGCCCTGCAGGGGGCGAGGAACAGCGCGAGCCCGAGGCGGAACTTTCGCCGGCGCCGGCGCCTGCGGCCCCCGCCCCGGAACCCACGGCGGTGCCGGGTGCCGTCCTCGACCTCGATCCGGAACCCCCGGCGCGCGAGGAACTGCTGGGCATCGCGCTCGGCCACCAGGTGCTCAGTCCCGCACAGCAGACTCCTGCATCTCCCGCCCTTCCCCCGGAGCCCTCTGCGGACGGGCCGATGGACATCAACGACATTTTCGCCTCGTCGCGGAGGGGCAGCTAGCTCCCAGCGTCTCCGCTCCAACCTCCACCACTCCGGCCTCACGAAGGGACCACTCCCATGACCATCACCAGCAACCTCACCGGCGGCATCGACGTTGGCAACGGCTACGTCAAGGGCCTCATCCGCGGCATCGACGCCACCGGCGCCCCGAGCACCGACGAGATCGACCTCCCGAGCGGCGTCGCCCTCATCACCCGCTCGAATGCCCTGCCTCTGGCCGACAGCGAAGCTCCGGCCCGGATGGAGGGCAAGGACAGCTTCTACAACGAGCTCGACGTCTCTTTCGCCTCTCCACTGATCGGCGACCAGTACCGCCGGCTCTTCGGCACCCGTGCCCTGACGGCGCAGGGCGCCTTTGACGAGTTCGACGTCGTCGGCCGCCGCAGCAAGGCCCAGCAGGAGCTCTCCAAGGTCCTGGTGCTGGGAGCGTTCGCCGCGAAGGCGCTGCGGGACTACGTCAAGCTGCACGCAACCCTGCCGCCGGCGGACGAGGTCCTCTCCGTTCAGGCCCGCGTCGCCCTGGCGCTGCCGATCAACGAGTACATGACCCACCGCGTCAGCTACGCGGCCGAATTCACCGCCGGTACCCACACGGTCACGGTGCACAACTTCGAGACCCCGGTCACCGTAAAGATCCGCTTCGACGACGTCCAGGTGATTCCCGAGGGCGCCTCGGCGCAGTACGCGATCACCGACAAGGGGGCAACGCTGATGGACGCCATGCTTGCCGATGTCCGTCGTCGGGGCTTGGCGCTGGAAGGCATCACCTCCCAGGATGTTCTGGCCGCCCAGCACACCGTGGGCATCGACATTGGCGAGGGCACGGTGAACTTCCCGGTCTTCACGGCCGGCCAGTTCAACGCTGACGCCTCGACCACGTACAAGAAGGGCTACGGCACGGTGCTCACGGATGCCCTGAAGGCGATGGAGGACCGCGGCTTCGCCTCGGGCTTCACCTCGCGCAAGCAGCTGGCCGAATACCTGCAGGCCGGGCCGTCGGCGCTGAAGCGCAACTTCTACAACAAGGTCGCGGCGTTCGTGGAGGAGGAGCTGAGCTTCTTCGCCAAGGAGGTTGCCGAGCAGTTCGGCCGCGTCCTCACCGTCGTCGGAGCGACCACCGAGGTCGCCTACGTCTACGGCGGGGGAGCGGGGCCGGTGAAGGGCCACCTGTACCCGATGCTGCTGGCCAAGGCCACGGAGATGAACTCGGACGATGCGTTCCCGACGCTGTACCTGGATTCGTCCTACTCCCGCCACCTCAACCGGGAGGGCCTGTTCCTCGCGGCCGAGACCGTGGAGCGCAAGGCGGCGGCCGCCGGCCGCGGCAAGCGCAGCACGGACTCCAAGGCCAAGGTCCCCGCAGGGGCCGCAGCCTAGGAGCCCGGGCTCAACAGCCAGGTCGAGGGGGCTGTGCTTCGGCACAGCCCCCTCGTTTGTCCCAGCTACCCATTCCTCACCCCCGGGAGTCTTCCATGACCGCAGAACAGCCCTGGACGCCGCCACCGTCCCGCCTGGCGGGATCCGGCTTCAGCCAGTTCCAGCAACAGCCGGTTCAGCCCCTGCCATCCCGCACGTCCTCCCGCAGGCGGCGGCTCACGGTCATTGGCCTGGTGGTGTTCATTGTGGCGGCCCTGGTTGCCGGCACGCTGATGATCGTGGCCGGTAATACTCCGGTGGCCCAGGATGCCCCGCTGCCGGCCGTTCCCGACTACGTCGCTCCGGCGGACCAGAAGCCTGTCGGCCCCGATGGCGTGGGCGGCGCACCGACGCCCGGAAATCCCTCGCCGGGGGCCGTGAAGGTGGAGAACGCCGATACTGGGGGAGGGGAGCCGGCCTGGAACAGCCCGCGCTATGCCACCCCCGTGACGATGATGAGCACGACCCTCATGGAGCCCATGAGCGTCTTCGTGCCGGCCGCCAAGATGTACTCCCTGGCCCGGCCCTCCAACAGCTTCGTGGCCAGCAAATACGCAGGCTTCACCTCCATCGCGATCCCCGGAAACCCGCACCGCACCGTCTGGCACTCCGCAGGCGGGGCGATGGCCGGCACCAACGCCGACGGCTCCCCGGCAACATCCGGAACGACCTTCCTGGGCAGCCACTCCGGCTACACCGGCCTCTGGGGCGCCTACGTCAACGTCGCCTACCTCAAGGGCGGGGAAACCATCTGGACCAAGGACTCCCAGGGCAAGCTGCAGCGCTGGCAGGTCAGCCGAATCCGGTACATGCCCCACCAGGAGTTCCCGCAGGACTACTGGAAAGCCGACGGGGAACGCCGTCTGGTGCTGACCACCTGCGGCGGAACGTCCGGCGCCGACGGCGTCTACAACGAGAACGTCTTCGTCGAGGCCAAGCCCGTGGAAGCGGACGGAGCAGCATGGAAGGGCGCCCGCTCTTAGAGCTACCTGTAAACGGTCACTTTTTCCTGATAAAGCAGGATTTAGCGACGCTTTGGGGCGTGCTTATGATGTACGATTCTTGATAGACCTCATCTCCACCCCAATCTCTGCGAAAGGCACACCATGGGCTCTGACACCACGGCGCCGAAACGGCTGATTCTCAATCGACCACCAGCTCCGGACGATCAGCCGGCGACCCCTGCAAGGTCTGTCCTCGGAGGCGGTTCCGGTCCGATCACCATCGCTCCGCCGGCCGCCACCGCGCCCCTGGGAGGGGCCGGTCTTTCCGCGTCGCGGGTGCCTTCTCTGAGGCCCCCGCTTGCCGCCTCCCGCAGCCTGGCTGCAGTCCAGTCGCCCGTTGCGCCTACACGCGGCCTGAGCCCGGTCACCGCGGTGCAGCCCTCAGTGAGTGTGGCCGCCACACCGATGCGCCGCGAGCTGGACCGACCGCTGAGTGAACTTGTGGCCAAGCGCGGAGCCCAGGACATCAACCTGCTCTTTGCGGACCTGGTCGCCCTGGGTGTCTCCGACGTCCACATGACGCGCACGGCAGGGGCCCGGCCCACCTTCACCATCGAGGCCCGGGTGGACAGCAAGAAGCAGCTCGTGCACACGTACGAGGGGAGTGAAGCACAGACCCTCTGCACCCGGATCAAGACCGAGGCCAAGATGACCACGGGCTCAAACAAAGTCCCCGAGGACGGCAGCTACATCCTGCCCATTGATGGCCACGATTACCGGGCCCGAGCCGTGTCTCTGCCTCTCCACGACGGCGGCGAACGGATCGTCTTCCGGTTGCCCCAGACCGGACCGCTGCGTCCCCTGGATCAGCTCGGGTTCACCGACACCAACTTCGCCAAGGTGATGGAGCTGCTGGCCCTCCCGGGCGGTATGACGCTGTTCGCCGGCCCCATGGGCGAGGGAAAGAGCACCTCCAGCCTCAGCGCCCTGGACTACCTGCAGTCCCAGGACGACGGCGTCGTCATCACGTTGGAGGACCCGGTGGAGCGGGTGGTTGCGGGTCTGAGCCAGATCGAAGTGAACGAGGACCTCGAAGGCGCCGGGTTCGCGGACATGATGAAGTACCTGGTCCGCTCGGACGCCAACGTCCTGTTCATCGGAGAAATCCGTGACGCAATCACAGCCACCGCGGCCGTCGAGATCGCCAAGTCCGGCCGACGGGTCATCGGCACCATCCACGCCACCGACAACATCAGCGCCTTCATGCGCCTGATCGGCCTCGCCGATGAGACACCCCTGTCGGTGCTCGACTCGGTCAACGGCATCATCTCCCAGCGACTGGTCCCGCGCCTGGTCCCCGGCACCGACCGGTTCGCAGGCCGCTACCCCATCCACGAGGTCACCCTCAACTCCGATGATCTGACCGATGCCCTGGTCGCCAACGTCTCCCGCGCCTGCATCCGCGCCGCCGCCGCCGCGACGTCGACAACCTTCAAGCAGAACGTAGACGAGCTCGTGGCCGCCGGCATCACGACGCTCGACGAAGCCCAGAAAGTGGTCCGCAATGTCTAACGCCCTCCAGATTGTGTCCGAGTTGATGGACGAGTACGGCCAGGGCGGAGCCTCGGACATCCACCTGACCACGAACCGTGGGGCCTACTACGTCAAGGACAAGGCCACCAAGCCGATGGAGAAGTTCAATGCCAGCGGCGAAGCGCTCCTGAGCGCCCTGATCGAGACCCTGCCCAGGGGCAAGGCTGAGCTGGACGAAAACGGCCAGGGTGACGCCTCCTTCGACCAGGGCGGCCAGTACCGGGGCCGCCTGGCGGTGCGCCACGAACTCGGCGGCCTGTCCTGCACGTTGCGCATCATCTCGCGCACCATCCCGACCACCAGAGAGCTGGGTTTGGCAGATTCTGTGGTCAAGCTCGCCGGGCGGCCGTCCGGCCTCGTGTTGTTCGTCGGCCAGACCGGCTCCGGTAAGTCCACGACGATCGCGAGCATGGGCAACCTGGTCAACCAGCAGCTTGCGTCCTCGATCTACACGCTCGAAAAGCCGATCGAGTACATCTACCCGGCCGGCAAGAGCCTGATCGTCCAGCGCGAGATCGGCGTCCACGTCCACTCCTTCGCCGAAGGCGTGGAGAACGCGAAGCGCTCCCACCCCCGCATCATCATCGTCGGCGAAATCCTGAACGTCGAGACCGCCCGGTCGGCGCTGTTGGCGGCGGCCTCGGGCCACCTCGTCATCAGCACGATGCACGCGGGAACGGCGGCCGAGGCGGTGGACAGCTTCATCTCCATGTTCACGGCCGAGGAACAGGGCCTCGTTCGTACACAGCTGGCCCAGAGCCTGGCCGGGGTCGTCGCGCAGACGCTGATCCCCAAAGCCGGCGATCAGGGCGGGTTGGTTATGGCCCAGGAGATCGCCTTCAACACGAGGGAGTTCGCAGAACTGCTGCGGGGTTCAGGCAACCGCAGCAACGACACCAAGCTGATCCAGCAGCTGCTCCTCAGCAGCAAGGGCAAGGCCGACGGGATGGTCTCCATGGAGGAATCCATCGCCACCTTGGTCAAGGCCAAGAAGATCACCCTCGCATCCGGGTACAGCATCGCCAGGGACCGTGATGCCTTCCAGGAGAAGCTTCGTCAGCTCGGCGTTCAGGCCACTGCGGCCTGACCCCTCACGTCCACAGCACGCCCCCACTTTGAGCAGGAAGGGTCAGTCATGACCGACATCTACGAGCTGAACACCGATCTGGACGCAACTGACCCCCTCGACGAGGTGCCGGCGATCTTCCGTGACCAAGCGGTGCCCGCGGCTACCTGGCAGCCCGGCCAGGGCGGCGGCTTCGCAGCCATCGCCACCGAGGTGGCGGCGGCCACCGGACTGGAGGACGGAGCGCCCTCAAAACCCCGCAAGCGGCGCGGACGCGCCGGAGCCAACAGGGTAGCGAAAGACGCAGCCCTCGAAGGGGATGTGCCCTACAAGCCCCTGCCTGTGCCCAAGGTCAAGACTCTGAGCCGCAGCCAGCAGGCGAAAGCGGACAAGCTGCAGCGGGCCAAGGAGCTGGCCGCCGACGCCGCAAAGATCCGCATCAACGGCACCGACGGCAATGAGACGGCCCCCAAGAAGCCATTTCTCACGTTCTTCAGCGGCAAGCGGGCCCGGCCCGACGAGGTAGCGGAAACGCTCACTGACCTCGCATCCATGCTGGAAAACGGGCAGTCGGAGCACAGCTCGGTGAACGCTTTGGCCACGCAGTACGCCAGCTACGACATTGGCCAGGCATACGAGCGGGTGGTGCTGCTCCTGGACCGCGGGGTGACGCTGAACGATGCCATGGCCGACCAGGAGGACAACTTCCCGCCGGTGGTCCGCGAGCTCATCGGGGCCGCCAAGAATGCCAAGGACATGCACCGGAACCTGCGCCAGGCCGCGGTCATCATCGTGGAGGCCGACAACATCAAGGCGCAGCTGAAAAGCGCCACGTTCAAGCCGAAGCTGATGTTCTTTTTCCTGCTCCTCTTTGCCCTTGCGGCCGTTCAATGGCTGATGCCGATGACCGCGGGCATGTTCACCGGCATTGGCGCGGCGGTGCCACCCCTGACGAAGACGATCATGGCGGTCGGGGAATACCTCAAGTGGGTGCTGCTGGCGGCGCTCGTGCTGTCGATGCTGTGGAAGCTCTTCTGGACCGTATTCGGCCGCACCAGCGAACGTATTTCAGCCATCAGGGACAGCATGGCCTTGAAGGCCCCGCTGGTCGGTGACATCACCCGCATGGCTGTGGCCGCGCGTTTCTGCGACGTAATGGCAGCCTGCCTCGCGGTCGGCATGTCCGAGATCGAATCCCTGGAAACAGCAGGACGCGCCTGTGGCAACAAGGCGTTGGCCCAGTGGGTCACGGAGCACGTAGGTCGTCAGCGGGCCGGCATCGTTGCCTTCTCCGACGTTTCCCGGACCGAGATGCTGCCCTGGAACTTCCGGAACCGCATCGAGACCACCAGCTCCCTTCCCCGGCGCATCGAGATCCTCCGTGAACTCGGCCTGACGTTCCACGCCAAGTCCCAGCAGAGGCTGAGCCGCTTCGCAGAACGGGTCGGTCCGATCACAGAGGGCGTCGTGGTCGGCGCGGTGCTCGTCGTGGTTCTGCTCATCATCAGCCCGATCCTGTCCTTTATCCCCACGATGCTCGAAACGATGAAGGGGTGACCGAGGCGCTGGCGGCGCTGTTGGTCCGCAGCCCGAACGTGGTGCCCGCGAACACCCTCCTGGTTGTCATCGCCGGCCTGATCCTCCTGGCCGCCATAGACGTCTGGCGTGAGGAAGTCGAGGACTGGGCCATCGCCGCCCTCCTCGCAATCGCCGTTATTGGCCTGCACCTCGAAGGCATCCTGGCACAGCAGTGGGTCGGCGCCGTTCTCGCCGCTTCCGTCGCCTTTCTGATCTACCTGAACCTTGGCCAGCGCGGTGTTCTCGGCGGCGGGGACGTCAAGCTCTCCGTCGTGCCGGCCTTCGTTCTCGGAGCCGCGAACCCTTTGGCCGGCGTGTGGTGGATTGCAGGCGCAATCCTGATTCACCAGGCACTCTTCGTCGTGATCGCCCGGACCCGTCGGAGCCGGGAGGCGATCCCGCACGTCCCGGCAATGGCGGCGGCAACGTTGGTTTCGACGTTCCTCTTTGCGCCGATTATGTAAGTAGCAGGTAGTCAGATAGACCATTGATAAACCAGTAAAAACCGTACAAACTGATGTAGACTCTCAACCGAGCCAACATTGCTCTACCGCGTCGCCCCAAGACTTGAGTCTCTTCGCGCTGAGTCTCGTAACCAAGAAGGAAGTGGCACATTGACCAAGACCCACAATGCGGGGATCACCCGCCCCGAACTCAGCGGACTCAGCGGAGCGGCCTCGGCACGCTCCGTCCTGGCCGATAAGCGCGGCCTGTCCACGAGCGTCCCGGAAACGCTCGGCGCGGTCGGCATCGGCATCGTGGTCCTGTCCCTCACCGCCGTAGGTATCGGCGCTGCGTTCAACTACGCGCAGGACTCCGGTGCACAGGCGACCCTGGACGCCGTGAAGTCGGCCCAGGTTCTGTACCAGGCGAAGAACGCCTCCTACGGCGACGTACCTGGCCTCACCACCGGCCAGGACCCGGCGCTGCCCAAATCGAACCCCCACCTGGCGATCGCGAAGTCGAACACGGACTACTGCGCCGCCGTCAAGTCGGACTCGATGTTCCCGAACAGCTACTGGGTCACCGCGCGGACCGGACAGGTGACCACCACCAAGCCCGCGCTGGCACAGTCGGGGGTCGCCTGCCCCGATCCCCTGTAACGAGGGAAACGCGAGTGGCTCGGCTGGGTCCTTCCGGTGACACGTCATCGGGGTGGCTCAGCCGAGCTGTTTGTACCGAAAGCCAGGCAGGGCAGTCGAGCAGATGAGGATTCCGGTGATTTTTGGCAAGCGGGGCACGATGGCCACTTCGGTGGTGCGCCCGATCAAAGACGTCCTGAAGGACAGGTCCGGCTCGGGCGTGGCTGAGGGCCTCGGTAGTGTGGCCCTGGTGGTCATCGCCACCAGCATGGTGGCCGTCGGCATCTCGACCGATACGAAGGCGGTCCAGACATTCTCCGTGAAGGCCGAACGCCAGGCGCTTGTAGCCTCCCTCGCCGACGACAAACGCCCGGGAGCCTCCTGGGGGACGCCCGAGGCCCCCGCGACACAGACGGTCACCCTGGAGAACGGAACGAACGTTCCGGTCACCCTGTGGCGGGAAAGCTCCCCGGTGGGCACGACCCTGACAGCTGTCACCCCGATCAGCGCCGGCCCGGATGCTGCGGACTGCACGAAGCCGGCTGACGTCGAAAAGACGGGTTGCCTCTACGCGGAACGCTTCCACGTCGCCGATATGAACTCTGTCGACCCGAACGTCATCGTCCGCAAGGACCCCACCTCCGCCCCTGGGGCGGTAATGGGCACCGTTGACAGCCGGGTCAGCACCGCGGCTGCCGTGCCGCAGGGGACGGGCTTCGCCACCGGCACCGACGCGAAGGCTACCTCGTGGCGCTACCTGGTGACGGCGAAGTCCCTGGAGGCCGCAGGGGAGATCCGGTTCACCCAGGGCGGCAAGATCCTCGCTGTGATTCCTGTCGCCGCGGCGATCAATAACTACTTCGGCACGTTCAGTGCCGCTCCCGGCGTGCCGGTCACCGCCACGGTGACGCAGGGCAATGTCGTGGTCCAGACCGTGATGACCTACCGTGCCGGAGGAAACTGATGATGCGACCGATCAAGCACGTCCTGTCTGAGAAGAAAGGCATTGCCGAGGCGCTCGGGATCACCATGGTCGGCCTGGCAATCCTGGCGGCCATCGGTCTCGTCGTCGCCAACTATGCCATCGTGTCGCGGCAGTCCAGCCAGGTGCAGACGCTGGGTCAGCAGATCAGCAACCGCGCCGAGGTGTACGCCGCGGGGCTGAATACTGACCTCGCCAGCCCACAGGTACCGACGATGACACGTCAGTGCTCCTCAACGCCGGCCATGTGCACCGTCATCCTCTCTGCCACACCGTCGGCCGACGGAGCCAGCACGGTCCTTCGGATCCAGGGGGATGCGGTGTCCGGCGTGGGGCAGTCGGTGACGAAAGACGTGACCCTGGTTGCCAAGGAGGTCACTCACGTCACCGGCATCGACCAGAACGGCGACAACATCTGGGCCCTGTCCAACGAAGGGCTTCACTACCGCATCTGGGGCGTCGCCGACGGTGACCCGACCGTCGTCGATCCCTCCCAGATGACGGGGCCGACCTCCGGCGCGAGCTGGGTCAGCATCGCAGACAGGGCCGGGATCGACAGCACTGGTTCGCTCTGGACCTGGGGCATGAACACCATCGGTCAGGCTGGTATCGGCTCGGCCGGCGCTACCCCGGCTGCACCGCAGAAGTTCGCCGGCGCCACAGGCTTCCGGTCCGTGGTGACCTCGGATGACCGCGGTTACGCCATCGACTCCAAAGGCGATCTCTGGGTCTGGGGCCGGAACGACAAGGGTCAGCTCGGGCTCGGAAACACCAATCAGGTCATGACGCCCACGCGCATCGCCAACTCACGCACGATGAGCGTAGCCGCCGGCAAGGACAACGTGTTCATGCTCGGCATGGATGGTTCGCTTTCTGTCGTGGGCGCCTCCCAGGCTGGCCTTCCGGCCAACTCGGGCCTGTCCCCGCAGGTGATCACCCCCGGGACCAGATACCGCGCCGTGGCCGCATCCACGACCGGGGCCGTGGCGATGATCGACTCGACCGGCAAGCTCACGATGGCCGGGAACGCCTACGCTTACACTCCGGTCGCTGGCGGGGTCTTCACCAGCGTCGCCCTGGGCGGCACGTCCGGCTACGCCATTGGCAGCGACAGCAAGGTCTATGCCTGGGGTCAGGGGGCCAACGGCCAGCTCGGCCTCGGCGCGACGACATCCGTGACCACTCCCACTCCGATGGCAGGGATCAACGCAGTCGCCGTCACCGCGGCCACGACCAGCGCCCTGGTGCTCGATACCTCCGGGAAGCTGTTCTACGTCGGCAGGACCCAAGGGGGGTCCACCAGCGGAACCCTGCTCCCGCAGGCCAGCACCCCCACCAAACTCCTGGCGGAGAGCTCCTTCCGGGCAGTGTCCGCCAGCGGCGGCTCCACGCCGGCTGCGCTCCTGGATACGGCAGGCAATCTCTACGGGATGGCCACTGCCCAGCCGGGCCTGTGGCCGTTCAACTACCTGGGCGCCAACGACCAGCCGGTTCGGATGCCCGCGCCCGCCGGATTCGCCCCGGTTTCCTGGTAGAAACATCGTCTTTCGACGCATATGCCGGGTAGATTTTCTGCTGGTAAATGAGGGCACCATGTTAGAATGTACGTGGAGAGGGGCGCATATGCCGCAGGCTAGACGGAGTTACCAAGAGGTCCTCAAGGACAAGAGCGGTCTGTCGACAAGCATCGTCGAGACTTTGGCCGGAGTGGGCCTCAAGACCATCAGCCTCGGTATCGGCGGTGCGTTGCTGAGCACCTTGCTGGTGTTCTGGGTGGTGAACACCTCCAGTGCGGAAACCTCCTCCAGCTACCAGACGGCGTCCATCGCGTTCGAGAAGGCCGTCAAGGAGTCCAGTGTCGTCATCGGCGGCGCGGACAACCGCATTGGCCTGCTCAGCGACACCGCCGACGGTAACTGCAAGGTCCAAACCTGGCAGGCGGGCGCCCGGGACGGGCACGCGACCCTGAACGTCGATACGTCGACCGTCCCCGGCGTCTGCAAGGCCACGACACCGTTGCTGGCGCTGGGCAGCGGTACCCTCAGCCAGGAACTGGCCTACAACATCGACACCCCGTCGTTCACGTACAGCAACCTCGGCGGCCGCGCCATCACCTTCAACGCAGCCGGCACCGCGACGTTGGCGACCGGCACCATGCCGGACGGTGCGAAGCTCGCAGACTGGAACGACGTCCGCCCGTACAGCGTCAAGCTGAACCTCTCGACGCTGGACACCAACACCGCCCAAGTGACGAAGAAGGCCGAGCTGTCCGGCGTGACCAACGTCGTCAACGTCTCCGTCGCCCAGAACGACCAGCTGCGGTACGTCCCTGCCCCCAGCACCGACCCGGTACCGGGTCCGCTGCGCATCACCGGCACCAACCGCTCCACCACCGTGGGTGCCATCTACTCCGGGGCCCGTGAGGGCGTGACGATCTCTGTCACCGGCGGCGTGTGTGGGTCGGGACCGACCAAGCTCACCGTCTCCTACACGCAACAGAGCCCCCTGACGGCCCCGCCTGTCACCACCGTGGTCAGCATCGCCTTGACCGGCGGCACCGTGCCCGTGGATCTCGGCCAGACGCCGAACGGCTCCAGCGGAGCCATCGACGTCACGGCGACGTGCATCGACGGCGGCGTCGTCGAGAAGTCCAGCACCGGCTACACCCAGCTCGTTCCGGCTCCGGTGCTCACTGCCACCCAGGGCTCGCCCGCCGAGACCCATAACCTCAGCTGGACATCGGTATCCAGCCTCCCGGCCAGCTACCACGTCTCCATGACCTCGACCAACGGGCGGTCCGGCTCACTGGACGTTGCTGGGCTGTCCACGCCGTTCAACCAGCAGCAGGGCACTGTTTACGGCTTCACGAGCACCTACAAGGTCAACG
>Ga0308165_1001288_pt1 | contig 36180 bp, 31 predicted proteins | sample PhyWR2_FD_201032 | JGI IMG/M metagenome (GOLD analysis project Ga0308165, IMG submission 201032) | Phyllosphere microbial communities from UC Gill Tract Community Farm, Albany, California, United States - DLSLW.R2 | ecosystem: Host-associated > Plants > Phyllosphere > Unclassified | place: USA...
AAGATGATGCGCGGTAAAAATCGGTACGTTGCTACACGTGATGACGCTCAATTATCGATTTCATTACCGCAACCGACTCTCCCTCTACGCCATAGCGGGAATACTCATCCGCTTCGGCATCCGTCGACATTGACAATCCTGTATTGCGATAACGCATGGGTGAAGGCGTCCATTTTCCTGCAGAGCTGTGAAGCTCCTCAACCCCGGCGTTGATAAAGATTTCCAGATTGCTGGCGCGGACACCCGCACCCGCCATGATTATTGGAACACCTGAATGTGCTTTAAGTTCCGTAATTAATTTTATTCCTTTTTCAGCAGACGATGCCTGCCCGGACGTCAGGATTCGTGCGACCCCTAACTCCGCCAGATTTTCAAAGGCTTGCAGCGGATTTTTGCACATATCAAACGCACGATGAAAAGTCACCGCCATCCCTTTCGCGGCCGACATCACCTGGCCCATACGCGGCATATCGACGTTGCCATCTTCATCCAGTAGCCCAATGACCAGCCCTGGGAAGCCCAGATCGCGCACCATCGAGATGTCTTCCAGCATCGCGTCGAATTCGCTCGCGGAATAGAAAAAGTCACCGCCGCGAGGGCGAATAATCGGGTGGACCGGGATTGTCACGGTCTGGCGAACCGATTTCAGTACGCCGTATGACGGCGTTAACCCCCCCTCTTTCGGTGCCGCACACAGTTCGATGCGGTCGGCTCCGTACCGTTGCGCCGTTACCGCACATTCCGCGCTATAACAACAGATCTCCAAAAGTGCCAAGACATGCTCCTTAAATCGACATTAACGCATCATCATGCCACGCCGCAAAACGGCGGACTTCGCGTGAGTTCACAAACTTATGCGGCCTATGCTTCACTCGCGACGATTTGCTCAATAGTCCACAGGTGAAATTTCACGGTTACCTTGCCGTCCGTCACTGCCAGCGTCGGATTTGGAAGACGTTCGCGTACCCCTTTCGGGGAGCTGGTTTTGACAAAAATACCCGGTTTGCTTAAACCGTCATCTGACAATAAGGCCAGCGCGCGTGCGTTCAGCGTGTCTGGCTCGCCCGGCAGCACAATTTCGATATGTTCCCAGCCTTCAATCGGATAACGTTTTTCGCCCGGCCATGGCAATTCCACTACGCTGAACTGCCAGTGGGCGACGCACACCGGTTCGCGCAGCTTAAATAAGCAAATGGGACGACCGTTAATTTCGGTTTCGGACAACAGTTCGCCGCACTGCTCAAACCCACGACGCCAGCGCTCCGCCGTCGCATTTTGATGGCAGCGCAGAGAAATGTGATCGGCGTCAAGTGGCGAAATATCCAGCCCAAGCTGAGTGGCAAGTTCTGTGAACGCCTGAGTGAAGCGCGGAAGATCTGCGGAAATATCATGCAGTTCATCAATGGATTGCCAGTTCGTCATCAGAAGGTCTCTTTTCGTGTCGCAAAGCCGCTAATTTACTCTGTTGGCTCCCGGCAACCAACCGCAGTTTGTCGGATTTTATCAGTGCATGGTTATGCACTCTTTCATCGCCTGTTTTCTGAGCGTTGTTAAGGCGGTGCAATGCTGACGCCAGGTGCCATTTGCAGTATACTCCCGCCCTAAATTGTTAAACTGGCGCGGGTTGCAGCTCACCCGCTTCAAAAAGGTAAGGTATCCAGGTGAATATTCAGGCTCTTCTCTCCGAAAAAGTCAGTCAGGCACTGATTGCCGCAGGTGCGCCTGCGGAGTGCGAACCGCAGGTTCGTCAGTCAGCAAAAGTACAGTTTGGCGACTATCAGGCCAATGGCGTGATGGCAGTGGCTAAAAAACTGGGCATGCCGCCGCGACAACTCGCTGAGCTGGTGCTGACTCATCTGGATCTTAACGGCATCGCCAACAAGGTTGAGATTGCAGGCCCTGGCTTTATCAATATCTTCCTGGATCCGGCATTCCTGGCGAGCCACGTTGACGCGGCGCTGAAGTCCGATCGTCTGGGCGTTGCTCAACCGAAGACCGAAACGATTGTGGTCGATTACTCAGCACCCAACGTGGCGAAAGAGATGCACGTCGGTCACCTGCGCTCCACCATTATTGGCGACGCGGCTGTCCGCACGCTGGAATTCCTCGGGCATAAAGTCATTCGCGCCAACCACGTCGGTGACTGGGGAACGCAGTTCGGGATGCTGATCGCGTTCCTCGAAAAACAGCAGCAGGAAAATGCCGGCGAAATGGCACTGGCTGACCTTGAAGGTTTTTATCGCGAAGCGAAGAAACACTATGACGAAGACGAAGCCTTCGCCGAGCGCGCACGCAGCTACGTTGTTAAACTCCAGGGCGGCGACGCGTACTTCCGCGAAATGTGGCGCAAGCTGGTTGACATCACCATGTCTCAGAACCAGCTGGCTTATAACCGTTTGAACGTGACGCTGACCCGCGACGATGTGATGGGCGAAAGCCTCTACAACTCGATGCTGCCGGGAATTGTGGCCGATCTGAAAGCCAAAAAACTGGCGGTCGAGAGCGAAGGGGCAACGGTTGTTTTCCTTGATGAGTATAAAAACAAGGAAGGCGAACCGATGGGCGTCATTATCCAGAAAAAGGATGGCGGCTATCTGTACACCACCACGGATATCGCCTGTGCGAAATACCGTTACGAAACGCTGCATGCCGATCGCGTGCTCTATTACATCGATTCCCGTCAGCATCAGCACCTGATGCAGGCCTGGACTATCGTGCGTAAAGCCGGTTATGTGCCAGATTCCGTTCCGCTTGAACACCACATGTTTGGCATGATGCTGGGTAAAGACGGCAAGCCGTTTAAAACTCGCGCAGGTGGCACGGTAAAACTGTCCGACCTGCTGGACGAAGCGCTGGAACGCGCACGCCGTCTGGTGGCTGAGAAGAACCCAGACATGCCAGCGGATGAGCTGGAGAAACTGGCGAATGCGGTGGGTATCGGTGCGGTGAAATATGCGGATCTCTCCAAGAATCGTACCACCGATTACATTTTCGACTGGGACAACATGCTGGCATTCGAGGGCAACACCGCACCTTACATGCAGTATGCCTACACCCGCGTGCTGTCCGTCTTCCGTAAAGCCAATATCGATGAAAGTGCGCTGGCAAATGCCGCCGTCGTCATCACCGAAGATCGCGAAGCACAGCTGGCTGCCCGCCTGTTGCAGTTCGAAGAAACGCTGACCGTGGTTGCCCGCGAAGGCACTCCGCATGTGATGTGTTCTTATCTGTACGATCTGGCAGGTCTGTTCTCTGGCTTTTACGAGCACTGCCCTATCCTGTCTGCCGAAAGTGAAGAAGTCCGCAACAGCCGCCTGAAACTGGCGCAGTTGACGGCTAAAACGCTGAAATTAGGTCTGGATACCCTGGGTATCGAAACCGTCGAGCGTATGTAACGCAGAAACAAAAACCCGGCAAAGGCCGGGTTTTTTCATTTGTCGCGTACTTACTCCCAGACTAATACCTGGAAAGTATCGAGCTCATATTCTTTACCCCAAAAGCCGATACAGCATCCTTTGCTGAGGTGGCGCCCTGCTTTCCCGACGAACAGGCCTTTCTCAAATTTAGCGCGCGCGACATATAGCACTGATCCATTCGCTTCTCGCCCCGCCTCGATCATATTAGGTGGGAATCTTTTACCACTCACGTCGACCCATTTCACTGGACCAGTATAAACCTCAAACTCTGAGCATTTATGTTCACCGCCACCCCATGCAATCGAGGCCGTATCCCCTAACACCCATTTACCTGGATGAATGCCGTCATTATATTTTGCGCGAATAATAAATAAAGGTGAGGTGCAAGGCATTTTTGGCATGCCGGATTCATATCCAGCCACAGGAGCATCTAAAGGAATAAACTCGTCTTTCTTCGCATTTTTCCACATAGTGATATCCTTATTTGAAAAATAGTAATGAATGAAATAGACCCTGACTTATATTTCGCTAATGGAATGCAGTGATAGTGCATTATTCAGCGATTTAAAAATGACAATTTTAACAATGGCATGATGCTCAGCCTGAGGCTGAACAAACGTGCGCAACGCAATAAACGAGCACAACTCACCCGCTACCAACTGACTGCCGATATACAGCAACGGTGTATACCCGGCGCCTTGAATGCCTTCAAAAACCTGTTGAAACATGGCTAACTTGTCGGCAGACATTTTTTCGATATTAGCGTTAATCGCTGGCTTAATAACAGCGCCACCTTGAATGTGATTCATGTATTTCTGTCCCTTTAGTTTCGTATTAGCGATTGTCGTTAATACGAAACAAAAAATACTCCGAAACAGGATTATACTTTGAGTCGTTCATCACATACTGCAAAACAAAGATTAACATCCAAGATGTGAATATTTCAGCTCGTTTATATTATTTTAAATGATATAAATAAGAGAGGGCATCGGATAATTCACCCTCAATGAAAAAAACCGCACCATATTAAATGGCGCGGCCTTGGTATTGTTAATATCTATATCAGAAGTATTTTCGCAGATATTCCGTGAGACACAGAATCGCCATCGCCTGTCCGTAGGGCATTGAGGTCCGAGGGATCTGACGGTAAAACTCCAGATCGCTTCCCATCCCCGTGCCAAACGACGTTTGGAGCAATTCACCTTCTGGTGAGATATTTTTCACAATGCCGCGAATCGCCTTTTCAGCTACGGCTGCGTATTCCGCACTCACGTAACGCTTACGCACCGCTTTTAGTATTCCGTAAGCAAAGCCCGCCGTCGCCGATGCTTCCAGATATGCGTTCGGATCGTCGAGCAGCGTATGCCACAGCCCACTGTCATCCTGGCACTTCGCCAGGGCGGCTATCTGTGAGTTTAAAACCTGAACCAGATAACGACGTACCGCGTTGTTTTCTGGCAAATCGACCAGCTCAAGGAAATCCGGGATCACAATCGTTAACCAGCTATTCCCGCGCGCCCACCGCGCCTTGGCAAAATTGTGCTGCCCGTCGTAGTTCCAGCCGTGGAACCACAGGCCCGTTTCCCTGTCCATCAGGTTCTGAACATGCAGCAGGAACTGGTACACCGCTTCTTCCACATATTCCGGACGATTCAGCAATTTGCCGATTTTCGCCAGCGGAAGCACCGTCATCATCAGTGTGTCATCCCACATCTGTTGATGATTTTCTTCTGCCAGCGTGATGTGCTGCATCCCTCCGTGGTCGGTGCGCGGCATGTCATTCATCGCCCATTCAGCCCAGGTTTCCAGCCATGGCAGATAGGTTGGATTTTGTGTTTCTTCGTAACGGTACGCCAGCGTCAGAAAGGGGGCCATCGTGTTGACGTTTTTGGTGGTCGCGCCTTCAGCAAAGCGATCAGCAAACCAGGTATCAATAATCTGACGCATTTCCTCATCTCCGGTCTGGCAGTAATACTGCCAGATTCCGTAAAGTCCGACGCCGTGCGTCCACTCCCACCCCGCCCAACCTTTGGTATCAATGACGCGCCCGTCGTCCAGCCGCAGTAAAAACTCGCCGCTTTTATCATTAATATTCACCAGGTTGTGCGTCACCTTTTGAATCAACGATTTCAGTTCATCTCTGGCAATAAAATGCTCGGGTTGACGCAGTAACGGGCTATGTTTGACAGGCCAAACCTTCATGATTTTATCCTCTGTGATAGGTCGAGTTCAGTACCGCGCGATCCTTCAGCGCAGGTGCAACAGGTTTATTGCGATTCAGGTAACCAATATTGTTGTTACCCCACAGCGATTCGTATGGCATTCCCGACAGCATTTCGACGGTGGCGCGGGCTTGCGGCGTGGCAGTCTCAGGTATAGCCCGACCGGACTCTCGCATTTTGGCAGTCTCTTCACGCAGGGTGCTGTGAGTTTGCAAATTGAGCTTAAAGCGCAATGAGACGAGGAAACCGCAGATCAGGACCAGAATGGTACCGACACTCAGAATCATCAGGATCGTGTGACTGACTTCCGCGGGCTGTGTTTTCTGGCCGCTGACAAAGCCAGACAGTTGCATCACAATTCCCACCAGCATGATGGCACCCGCCTGCGAGGCTTTGCGTGTCAGAGTCATAATGCCGGCGAAAATACCTTCACGACGCTGACCGGTGATCACTTCATCAACGTCTGCAATGTAGGTGTACACGTTCCAGGGAACATAATTGATACCGCCACGCCCCAGACCGGCAACGGCTGAGACCAGCAGCAACAGAGCGTAGACGTCGCTGAGCCCTGCGTAATACAGCACCGCGTAGGAGATTGACGCCAGACCGAACAGCACCACAACCATGCGGTAAGACGGTGCCGGCCCAAAACGGATGCACAGCGGGATCATTGCGATGACGGCGATGAACTGGAAGATCGCCATCGTGCCCAGCAGGTTAGACGCCATCGACGCTTCCTGCATCAGCACGAACACCACGTAATAAGTAAATACGGCGTTAAACACGTCCTGCGCAATGTACCCACCGAGATACATGCCCAGATGCTGGCGGAAAATTTTCACGCGCAGCGTAGAGCTTAGCTCGACAAACAGACGATTAAGACTTTGGCTAAGGTTAAGATTTTTCTTCTCTTCTTCCGCTCTCAGCGCGGCTTCAGACCACTCTTCCCGCGGACGCTCCCAGGTAAAGAACCAGACAAAGGTCAGCATGACGGCGCAAAGCACGGAGAACACCAGGCTTGCATAGAAGAAGGAAACTGCGTTGTCTTTGCCAAACTGCGTCAGCAGAATCCCCGGCAGGAAGGAGGCCAAAATCGCTGACATTTGCGCCATTGAAATACGCGCCCCAGAGAATTTGGTCTTCTGTTTAAAATCGTCGGTCATTTCCGGCACCAGCGTTTCATAAGGCACCAGAATCATGGTGTAGACGATATCAAAGACCAGATACGTCAGCAGGTAGTACCAGAATCCCATGTCGCCTACCCACATCAGTGAGTAGCTGAATACGCAAGGGATCCCCAGCAGGATAAAGAATTTGCGGCGGCCAAACCGTTTGCCAAGCCAGGTGGTGCCGAAGTTATCCGTTAAAAAACCCATCAGCGGACTGACAACGGCATCCAGTACCCTTGCCGCAGCAAAGATGAATGTCGCTTCAATCGGCGTGAGTCCGCAGAAAGTCGTGTAGAAATACAAAAGCCAGGCAGCCGTCAGCGCGGTTGTCCCTGCGCCAAGAAAGTCGCCTGAGCCATAAGCGAGGTAATTTGCGAGTCCTATTTTGCGTGTTTTCATTGCCGTTAACCCTTTCAGTTTTGGGAGACTCCCTGGGAAGCAAACCTCATCCGGGAGTTTTTACACGGCTACAGTAGAAGTATCGCCAGGGGGATACCTTTCTGTTTCTGCCATCGCACTGAAACAAATGGCAATAATGCAAAGAGATTAAGTACGCGTGTCACTGATTTATAAAACAGCGTTTCTATTGCATCAAAAGGTAGGGTCATTTTTTGCGAGCCAGCCGTCAGATTCTCCCAACGGCTGGTGAAAAGGCAGGCAGCTAGCGGTAGTTAACGATCACCTGATTACTTTGAACTTTGAGTGCAGGAATTAAACGGCCTCCGCCCGGGACTTCCCAGACGAAACGCAGCGGCTCGATGGCCGGTACGCCGTCCAAACCACGCGTCGTACCACTTTCCCCGTCCAGTTCAGTGCAGCGCGTCTGAGAACATAAACGAACCTGAAGCCCTGCGGGAGTGGGGCCAATAAGTTGATAGCGCCAGGCCACCAGCGTCATCAATCCTGACACTGGCTCAGGTGCGGAAAGCGGTCGCGATGACGCCGACACGCCACGGTTACTGAGCGTGATCCCAATGCTACTGGCCTGCCATGCACCCTCACCGGCGGCTTGCGCCACCAGCGGGAAAAATAGAATCCAAAGCCATTTGCGCATCATTTTCCTCCGATTGTGGCCGTCATACGGATATGGCGGTTATCCGACAATTCCATATTTGAGAGCACCACCAGCTGCGTCAGACTGCGGCGCAGGAAGCGTGACAGCAGCGGACGAAGCGCGTGATTCACCAGCAAGACCGGCGGTGCGCCGAGCATTTCCTGGCGCGAAAGCGCTTCTTGCGTCTGGGCCAGCAGTCGGTCGGCAAGGCCTGGTTCCAGACCGCCGCCGCCCTGTAATGCCTGCAGAAGCAAACGCTCAAGCGGCGTATCGAGACCGATGACCTGCACTTCGCCTGTCCCCGGGAACCATTGCTGAGTGATCGCACGACCCAACGCCACGCGCACGACGGCAGTCAGCTCATGCGGATCCGTTTGCAGCGGCGCATGTTCCGCCAGTGTTTCCAGAATGGTGCGCATATCGCGGATAGGCACTTTTTCTTCCAGCAGATTTTGCAGAACTTTGTGCAGCGTGGTTAACGTCACCACACCAGGCACGAGATCTTCAGTCAGTTTTGGCATCTCTTGCGTGACGCGATCGAGTAACTGCTGCGCTTCCTGGCGACCAAAGAGTTCCGCCGAGAACTGACCAATAAGATGGTTAAGGTGCGTCGCAACCACGGTACTGGCTTCCACTACCGTATAGCCCTGGATTTGCGCCTGTTCTTTCAGCGCACTTTCAATCCAGATAGCCGCCAGACCAAATGCCGGATCGATAGTCTGTTCGCCAGGCAATGTTCCCGCGGCGGTACCGGGGTTGATCGCCAGCCAGCGTCCTGGGTAAGCTTCGCCGCTACCAATTTCAACGCCCTTCATCAGAATGCGATAGCGTGCAGGAGGTAAATCCATGTTGTCACGGATGTGCACCACCGGCGGCAGGAAACCCACATCCTGCGCGAATTTTTTACGAATACTGCGAATACGCCCGAGCAGTTCGCCATCCTGCTGAAAATCAACCATCGGAATCAAACGATAGCCCACTTCCATGCCAAGAGAATCCTCAAGCTGGACGTCATTCCAGGTCGCTTCAACTGCCTGAGTATTTTCCGGCATTTTAACGGGAACAACTTCCGCGGCGGGTTTCATATCGCGCCCGCGTAACCACCAGGCTAAACCAAGCAGTGCAGCGGTGAAAAGCAGGAAGACAAAGTTTGGCATGCCAGGAACCATACCCAGCAGACCGAGAACGGCGGCAGAAAGCACCAGCACGCTCGGGTTGCTGAACAACTGCGTCACCATCTGCTGACCGACATCTTCGTCAGTGCTCACGCGGGTGACGATAACCCCTGCCGCAGTGGAGATAACGAGGGCTGGGATCTGTGCCACAAGGCCGTCGCCGATAGTCAGCAGCGTATAGCTTTCCGCCGCATGCCCCATATCCATGCCGTGTTGCAGAACGCCGACCAGCAAGCCGCCGACGACGTTGATCACCATGATCAGGATGCCGGCGATGGCATCACCGCGAACGAATTTACTCGCACCGTCCATTGAACCGTAGAAGTCCGCTTCCTGGGTTACATCAGAACGGCGTTTCTTCGCTTCATCTTCACCAATCAACCCGGCATTAAGATCGGCATCGATAGCCATCTGTTTACCCGGCATCCCATCCAGTACAAAACGCGCGCCCACTTCCGCGATACGTCCCGCACCTTTGGTAATAACCATAAAGTTGATAATAACGAGGATCACGAACACCACGATACCGATGGCAAAGTTACCGCCGACGAGGAAGTGACCAAATGCTTCAACCACTTTACCCGCTGCCGCACCACCGGTATGTCCATCCATGAGGATGATACGCGTGGATGCCACGTTCAGCGCCAGACGTAATAACGTTGTGAACAGCAGGATGGTTGGGAACGCGGCGAAATCCAGCGTACGCTGGGTAAACATCGCGACCAACAGCACCATGATGGACAGGGCGATGTTGAAGGTAAAAAGCAGATCGAGGATAAATGCTGGCAACGGCAGCACCATCATCGACAAAATGAGCAGGATGAGAATCGGTCCGGCAAGGATCTGCCATTGTGTCGATTTCATGCTGCTGGGCAGGCGCAACATCGCCACCAAATTAGCCATCAGTGTCCTTCTCATTCATAAAATCCAGCGCCTCAGGCACGGGAAGGTTGCCAGGTTTTTCAGGTCGTTGACCGCCTGCTAAACGCCAGCGTTTCAATTGCCATACCCACGCCAGCACTTCCGCTACGGCAGCATAAAGCTGACCAGGGATTTGCTGACCAATTTCTGCGTGACGATACAACGCACGCGCCAAAGGCGGTGCTTCCAGTATCGGCACGCGGTTCTCACCACCAATTTCTCGGATGCGCAGCGCAATAAGCCCCGCCCCTTTCGCCACCACTTTTGGCGCGCTCATTTTGTTTTCGTCATATTTTAACGCGACGGAATAATGCGTCGGGTTCGTGACGATAACGTCCGCCTTCGGTACATCTTCCATCATGCGACGCCGCGCGGCAGCACGCTGCATCTGGCGGATACGCCCTTTCACATGAGGGTCGCCTTCCATCTGTTTGTATTCGTCGCGCAAATCCTGACGTGACATACGCAGCTTTTTGATATGGCTGTAAATCTGGAAGAAAACGTCAAACCCCACCATCGGGATAATACTGAGTACCACTAACAGCGCGCATAACCCGACCAGATTCATGGCGTTACGCATGGCTGTCAGCGGCGATTCGCTGATCAAGAGCATCATTTCTGGCCAGTGATGCCAAAGATAAAATCCTGCGGCGCTGCCCATTAACGTCGACTTCAGAATCGCTTTGAGCAACTCAGCTCCCGTTTGCGCCGAAAACATTTTCTTAATGCCGGGCAGAGGATTGAGTTTAGAAAATTTGGGTTGCAGCGATTTGCCGCTGAATATCAGACCACCCAGCATGACTGGCGACACCAGCGCCACAATGACGACACCGCTGATCAGCGGCAGTAACGCCATCATCGCGTCTTTGATCAACAGAATAATCTGGCTGAGGATCAAATTTTGGTCATTCACCATACTGTGATCAAAACGCAGCCCGGCCGAGAGCATACCCGCCAGCCTGTTGGCAAATGCCCCACCGCCGAACCAGATGATGCATACCCCTACGATTAAGATCAGCAGGGATGTCAGTTCTCGGGATCGGGGAACCTGCCCATCCTCACGCGCCTTATCAAGTCGGTGGGGTGTGGGGGCTTCTGTTTTGTCGTCGCTATCGTCTGCCACTGTCCGTGCTCGCTGCCCATTACGTCATGCTTATCATGCCAGAGTCTCGCGCGACCAATGGAGGGAAAAGCTGATAGAACTTGTCCTTTTTATCCCGTTTACACAGCAAGAGTCACGGGTTGACCCTGAAAAATATTCCAAATTTGGATTTATTATTAATATCGAAACAATGAATAACATACGTCGAATTAAAAAATCGAGTCACTTTCCTTATAATCACAAACATCAATAGAACAATTCACTTAAGTTAAATTAACATAAAGACGAATACCTCCGCTTATTTATAGTTTGAAATTATGTCCCCTGTAAAACTTATAACACTAGCTAATACCAACGTATTCATGGTTTATATAAAAGTTACCTCTAAATAAACTCTTATATCTTCCCTCTATTAAGAAGCCTCTTTCCTGAAATAGACAAAGTTGTATACTGATGCCTGGGATGATATAAGTTTATATAAATCCTGATGCAAACATTCAACTACTGGATATATATCTCATGGAGCTTCAGCTTATGAATTTAAGGAAAAATGTCATTACCGCCACTATGCTGGCGATTATTTCCGGCAGCGCCTGTGCGGCTGAAACCAATGCCGGAACTCTCCATTTCACCGGTCAAATTATTGAACCTAGCTGTACTATTCAAGGTGATGATGGCACCGATAGCACAGTCCCACTCGGGACGTATCCCACTAGCTTATTTACCACTACCGGCGATGAATCAACATTGGTCCCTTTTTCAATCACGCTCGCGGATTGTCCACTCACTAGTGATGGCTTAGCAAAAGTTCAATTGACGTTTAATGGACCTTCTGCGCTTACAGGCGCAGCTACTTTGTTAGATGTTAGCAAAATCACCACGGACGGAGAAACGGCAGCAACAGGCGTTGGGATTGCTATCAGCCCGGATGGTAAAGATACTCAACTTATCTCTATGGATGGCAAAGAGGCACAGGTCTATATCGATCTGCCAGATAAAAAAGGCGATACCATCAAATCTGACTTTAATGCGAGATATAAATCATTCGCTTCAAAAGTGACTGCGGGGCCGGCCGATGGCGACCTGACAGTGAATATTATTTACCGCTAATACCCTCTCCTACATTCATAAAACATATACTTAGTTCCGTTTTATTAGGGGTTAGTCTTATAGATAGTCCGAAGTTTTTTTCGGACTATCATTTTCCTTGTTTTAAAAACTTTCTTAACAGGGAGTATTGATGCGTATTTCAGCGCTATTTCTATTATGCATTCCGGTAATACCCACATCCTTAAGTCATGCAACAGGCATACAAATTGGACGCACGCGAATCATTTATGAAGCGGGTAAAAAAGAGATATCACTTCCTTTGGTAAATAAAGACACCACACTCCCCTGGCTGGTGCAATCATGGACCGATACCGGTGACGGAAAAACGCGCGGCCCCTTCATTGTGACGCCGCCGTTATTTCGGCTGGATCCAGAAAAAGAGCAGAGCCTTCGTATTGCCTGGAATGGCGCGGCGCTGCCCGAAAATAAAGAATCTCTGTTCTATATGAACATTCGCACCATCCCAGCTACGGCAACCGAAGACGATGATAAAAACGTCCTGCGCTTAATTTATAAAACGCGGCTGAAACTCTTCTGGCGCCCCGCTGGCCTGAAAGGCACGCCTGGTGAGACCTGTAAACAGCTTCGTTTTACCCGGAGTGGCGCAATGCTGACCGTGGTGAATAACGGCGATTTCTACAGCATCTTCGACAACCTGAAAGTGGGTAACATGAAGATTAAGAACGCCGATCAGGTTAGTCCACAGTCAAGCGTAAGCCTTCCTGTTCCTGATGGTGCTAGCGGTAAAAACGTCAGTTGGCGTTGCATCACTGATTACGGTAATGCCTCAGCGCAATACTCATTCACACTGGCCTAGGACGATAAAATGACCCGTGGATTGAATCCCTCGCATAGCCAGCGTCACCTGCGTTTGAATCCGATTGTACGTTATTTGGGCGGCTTTTTGATGATGGCATCAGCTGTTGCCCACGCCCGAGAATATCGTTTTTCCCCTTCTTCACTGGAGGGCGACATGCTGATGCAACAGGATATCGATCTGTCCTTGTTCTCGAAATCAAACGCCCAATTACCCGGCGTCTATGCCTCAAGAGTCAAAATCAATGATAACCATACTGACGATCTGGATATACCCTATCTCAGCGATAAAAATGGCATTCTCGTCCCTCAACTTACGCCCGAAATGCTGCGCAAATGGGGGATCGATATTGACAAATATCCCCAGCTATCATCACTAGCGCCCACCAGCCCCCTGGAAAAGCCTCTAGGTGATTACATTCCTCAGGCGGCAGCGAAGCTCGATTTTTCTGTCATGACACTGCATCTCAGCATTCCGCAAGCGGCGATTAGCAATAACGGCAAAGATTACATTGATCCTTCACGTTGGGACGATGGTGCGCCGGTTGCCTTTGTCGATTACAGCTTTTCCGGATCGCAAAGCGAGGATGACTCGCGCAGCACCACGACCACTCAGTACCTTAACATGCGGAGTGGCGCTAACCTGGGCGGATGGCGCGTGCGCAACTACTCCACCTGGAGCAAAACTGACGATGCGAACAGTTGGGATACCATCAACACCTATCTGCAACATGATATTGATGCATGGAAATCTCAATTTACCGGTGGTGAAAGCAGCACGCGCGGTGAGGTCTTCGACAGCCTGCAGTATCGCGGCGTCAACATTGCCTCTGATGAAGAGATGCTGCCATACAGTCAGCGCGGCTATGCCCCGACGATCCGCGGTATCGCCAGTTCAAACGCAGAAGTTTCAGTGCGCCAGAATGGCTATCTTATTTACCAGCAAAACGTCGCGCCGGGAGCCTTTGCCATTGATGACCTTTACTCTACGACCAACAGCGGCGATCTTGAAGTCACAGTAAAAGAAGCGGATGGTACTGAACATCGCTTCACACAGCCCTACTCTAGCGTCGCCGTGATGCAACGCCCCGACCACATCAAGTATGAAATTACCGCTGCACGTTATCGCGCCGATAGTGGTAGCGATCAAAATGAGCCTGTCTTTGCTCAGGGAAGTCTCATCTATGGCGTGAACAACTACCTCACCGTCTTTGGTGGCGTAACCACTTCTCAAGACTATCAAGCAATTAACGCCGGTAGCGGTATCGCGCTGGGACCCTTGGGGTCAATTTCAGCGGACGTCACTGTCGCTAAAGCCCAGCTCGACAATGATGAAAACAGCACCGGCCAGTCATATCGCCTGCTGTACTCCGGCAAAGTGGATGCCACCGACACTAACTTCACCCTGGCAAGCTATCGCTACTCGACCAGTGGCTACTACAGCTTTGCTGATGCCAACCAAAAATATGATCAGCACGAAGATGATTTCCTGTTTCGCTATAACAAACGCAACCGCATTCAGGCGAGCGTCAGTCAGAGGATTGGTGATGTCAGCCTGTATCTGAACGGCTATCAACAGGATTACTGGCAAACCTCGCAAACGGAACGCAGCATTTCTGCCGGGCTTAACACCGTGGTGAAAAGTATCAGTTTCCATTTGGCGTATACCTACAGTGAAACCAACGACAGCGAAAGTGACCAGATGGTTTCTTTCGGCTTTAGTATGCCGCTCAGTCAATGGCTGCCACGCGCCTGGAGCAGTTACAATCTGAGCAACAGTAAAAACGGTTACACGCGACAAAACGTGGGCGTGAATGGCACGTTGCTTGAAGATGAGCGCTTAAGCTATTCACTTCAGCAGAGCCACTCAAATCATGACGGCGATGATACCAGCAGCGTGTACGGCAGTTACCGCTCGCAGTATGCCAATCTCAACGCCGGTTATTACTACTCCTCCGATAATTCCCAGCAGCTCAGCTATGGCGTTAGCGGCGCAGTGGTGGCGCATCCTCTAGGGGTGACGCTCGCCCAACCATTAGGCAGTCAGTTCGCCATTGTGAATGCAAACCATGCCTCAGGTGTGCGTTTCCAGAACCAGCGTGGCATTCAGACCGACTGGCAGGGAAATGCCATCATCCCTTCACTGAGTCCGTATCAGGAAAACCGTATCCGCATTGATACCACTAGTCTGCCTGAGAACGTGGATACCACCGACACGGCCGTCACCGTCATTCCCTCGCGCAATGCAGGTGTCGTCGCCCGATTTGATGCGCACGTCGGTTACCGCACGCTCATTACCTTAACCCGTAGCGATGGGAAAAGGGTTCCGTTTGGCGCTATCGCCACCGCCCATTCGCCGGTTATCAGCGGCATCGTTGACGATACGGGCACCCTCTATCTTGCTGGTGTATCTGACAGCGTTCAGCTCAGCGTCAAATGGGGTAATGCGGAAGATCAACAATGCACGGCCAACGTGTCCGTAGCGTCATCACAAAATGTGTTTAATCCCACGGGTATTCGCTCCATCCGCGCAATTTGTCAGCAGGAAATGAATCATGTTAACTGATATGAAAACACTTTCCCGCACCTGCACAGGTGCGGTTCTTGGTCTCGTCTTTTCGGCTTCAGCACAAGCCGCAACCATCTTAAATGATTGCTTTGGTGCGCCACAGGAATACAGCATCACCTACGATCGCGAGTTAAACGCCAGCGAAAATACCGTTAACCATGCTGTAGACGTGCAAGAGCACCTCGTCGGTGGAGGGATGGCAATGGAAGCTAACTGCAGTTGCCCCGGTAACATTTCCGCCTCGACTCCTGTGCTCGAATTAACGCTAGCGGGCAGCCCGTTGGTTGGAGGGACAAACGGGTATGGATATCTTACTGATAAAATTGATATTGACGTCAAAGGTTATACGGACGCCGTGAACTCACCGGACGGTGAAGGTTTATTTGGATTAAATATTAATCAATACCCGACGCAATCATCATCAATGTCAAAGACCGTTGAAAATATCAAAACGACAGAAGGAACCGCCAGCGTGTGTAGCGAAAGCACACGTCCGACCGGCTCCACGTCAGTAAAACGAAAATTCAAGCTGAACGTGATTGGCGCAACGTTTTACATCAAAAAACCCATTATCGGTAAAGAGGTCATTCCCTCTACGCTCGTTGTGCAAAACTACACCTGTCTCTATTTCGGTTCAGGAAGTTGCGATGTCGGCAGTGCCCAGCAGGTGTCGAACATCTGGCTGAGTGGCTCGCTCTCGGCTCCGTTAAGCTGCACCATCAATGAAGGCAGTACGATCGAGGTCGATTTTGGCAATATCGTGAGTAAACAGTTCAGCGGTAAAAGCCGGCCACCTCAGGGATACCCCCTAAAAAATGTCGATATTTCGTATCACTGCGATAGTAACGCCGTTGGCAATAATGATCGCATTAAGCTGACGTTGACTGCCGATCAGGGTGTTGTCGATAGCAGCGATCCGCTGGTCGCCAAAATGCTTGATAAGGATGACGTTGGAGTAAGAATATTCAGTGAAACAAATCAGAACGTTGCGCTGGACGGCACATTCGAATTCCCGGTGCCAATGGACGAGCAAGGGAATGGTGTTGTGAAAATCAAAGCCGCGCCAGTCAGTACCACCGGCAAAACGCCGGAGCCTGGCAAATTTGAAGGGAATGTCACGGTAAAAATGGATCTACGTTAAGTTATACGCAGGTTGCACAAGCAACCTGCGTATAAATCACAACGATTAGAACCCCAGGCTGTCCAGCAGATCGTCCACCTGGTCCTGGCTTGCGACAACGCCCGCCTTGGTGGTATCGAGCTGCGGGCCATTCAGCAGGCTTTCGTTCTCGCGTTTTGGACGGGATGCAGGTTCCGGCATGTTCTCCAGAAGTACCATCAGTAACTGACGTTCGATTTCCTGAATCACATCCATCATGCGCTTAATAACCTGGCCCGTAAGGTCCTGGAAATCTTGTGCCATCATAATGTCCATCAGCTGGGCATTAGTGAAGCTGGTATGCTCCGGCACTTCACCCAGATATTGACGCGTATCGGTGACCAGATCGCGTGCATCCGTGAGTTCGATTGGATTTTCGAACCACTCGTCCCAACGTTTGCTCAGCGTTTTCGCGCCTTTTTCCATCGCATCCTGATGAGGCTGCGACGCTTCAACGCTATTCAGCGCGCGCTCTGCGGCCTGTGCGGTCATCTGTACAACGTAGTCCAGACGATCGCGTGCATCAGGAATCGCTTCTGCTGCTTCCGCAATCGCCTGATCCAGGCCCAACTCACGTAAGCTGTCGCGCAGCATGCGCGTCAGGCTACCAATTCGAACAATAATGTCGTTGGGCGAAAGTGCGTCAACGGGTTTAATAGAAGATTGCATCATCACCAGCACCTCACATGCCGAGTTTCTCGAAGATCTTGCCGAGTTTCTCTTCCAGGGTCGCAGCAGTAAATGGTTTAACCACATAACCGCTCGCGCCCGCCTGTGCTGCCGCAATAATGTTTTCTTTCTTGGCTTCTGCTGTAACCATCAGAACCGGGAGAGAAGACATATTGCCGTCAGCGCGAATTGTTTTCAGCAGTTCCAGACCATCCATGTTAGGCATGTTCCAGTCAGAGATAACAAAATCAAAGCTACCGGCTTGCAGTTTGTTCAGCGCATCGACACCGTCTTCTGCTTCTTCAACGTTATTAAAACCCAGCTCTTTCAGCAGATTGCGTACGATGCGACGCATGGTGGAAAAGTCATCCACAACCAAAAATCTGAGCTCTTTGTCCGCCATAAAACTACACTCCTCGTTAAATACGTATTGCCTGTCCGGCACTGATTTTCGCCAGCATTTGCTGGCTTACCTGGCTAAGATCGACCACTTCGCTCACGCCACCCATGTTGATGGCCTCGCGCGGCATGCCGAACACCACACAACTTGCTTCATTCTGCGCAATCGTCCACGCGCCAGCCTTATGCATCGCGAGCATACCGGCTGCACCATCGTTGCCCATCCCCGTCAGGATCACCCCAACGGCGTTGCGCCCCGCATGTTTCGCCACTGAATGAAACAGCACATCCACTGACGGACGGTGTCGGTTAACCGGCGGTCCGTCATGAATTTTGATTTGGTAGTTAGCGCCACTGCGCGCCAGCTCCATATGTTTATCACCCGGGGCGATATACGCATGCCCCGGCAGCACGCGCTCGCCGTCTTCCGCTTCCTTCACGCTAATCTGACACAGCTTATTCAGACGCTCAGCAAACGAACGGGTAAAGCCCGGCGGCATGTGCTGGGTAATAAGAATACCCGGACTTGAGAGCGGCAATGGCTGGAGTACATGACGAATTGCCTCTGTTCCTCCGGTTGACGCGCCAATCACCAGCAATTTTTCCGAACTCAGAAGCGGACCCGCTTTTAACGCCACAGGCGCCGCAGCAGGCGTATGCGCCGTCAGCTTCGCGCGCGAGGCGGTACGGATCTTCTCGGCGATCATTTCGCTGTACGCTAACATCCCTTCACGAATGCCGAGCTGAGGTTTAGTGACGAAATCAATTGCCCCTAACTCCAGCGCGCGCAGCGTGATTTCTGAGCCTTTCCCCGTCAAAGAAGACACCATAACAACGGGCATTGGACGCAGACGCATTAATTTTTCAAGAAAATCAATGCCATCCATACGTGGCATTTCTACATCCAGCGTGAGCACGTCGGGGTTGAATTTTTTTATTAAATCACGCGCGACGAGAGGATCGGGCGCAGTCGCCACCATCTCCATATCGCTATGACTGTTGATAATCTCAGTCATGATCTGGCGCATCAGCGCTGAATCGTCGACGGATAAAACCCTTATTTTGCTCATACTTTTTCCTTACTCAGCGCATAAACCGTTTGTCCGCGCAGGCTAAATTCGCGGGCCAGGTTGCTGAAATTCTCCGAGTGCCCGGCAAACAGTAAGCCATCTGGCTTAAGCAGCGGAGCGAAACGACGCAGAATGTCCTGCTGTGTCGTCTTGTCGAAATAAATCATTACGTTACGACAAAAAATGGCGTCAAACGGACCCGGTACGTTGTACTGCTTATCCAGCAGGTTCACCGAGGCAAATTCGACGCAATTCGCCAGCTCCTGACGAACACGAACCAGCCCTTCATGAGGCCCGGTACCGCGCATGAAATAGCGCTGTAACTGTTGAGGTGACAGCGTTTTCAGTTCTTCAAGGCGATATACACCATTGCGTGCTTTTTCCAGCACTTCGGTATCAATATCGCTGGCGTAGACTTTCCAGCGTCCAGGCGCCATTCCCAACGTATCAGCAAGCGTAATCGCCAGTGAATACGGCTCTTCCCCCGTAGAGGCTGCCGCACTCCAGACACGATACTCACCCCCGCGTTTGCGCGCGTGTTCCGCGAGCACCGGGAAATGGTGACCTTCGCGGAAAAATGCCGTCAGGTTTGTGGTCAGCGAGTTAATGAATGCCTGCCACTCTGCGCTGTTCTGGTTTGCCTCCAGCATGCTCAGGTAACGACCAAAGTCATCAAGCTCCAGGGTGCGTAAGCGCCTGACCAGTCGGTTGTAGACCATGTCTCGCTTATGATCGGCGAGCACAATCCCAGCACGCTGGTAAATTAACTGACATATCCGACGAAAATGCGCGTCGGACAGCGCGAGGCGCTGTGTCATTTGCAACAATAATGACGATTGGCCCGAGGGCTGTGGTGTTGTCATGGCGCCTTCTTAATCACTTTCAGGATGCAACTGGCACGGTCTGTGACCGTCCCGCTTCTGCTACTTTTTCGACTTGCTCTTTCACGTTAAATACCGCAACCAGGCTGGTCAGATGATCGGCCTGATTTGCGAGCTGGTCGGTAGCGGCGGCCGCTTCTTCTACAAGAGAAGCGTTCTGTTGCGTTACCTGATCCATTTGCGTCACGGCCAGAGCGACCTGCTCAATCCCACGACGCTGTTCGTCAGAGGCGGATGCTATTTCGCCCATGATGTCGTTCACTCGCGTGACCGACGTGACGATTTCCGTCATGGTGTGCGCGGCTGTATCGACGAGTTCAGATCCTTGCTGTACGCGAGAAACCGACTCCTCAATCAACACTTTGATCTCTTTCGCCGCGTTCGCACTGCGGCTGGCGAGATTACGAACTTCTCCGGCGACCACGGCGAAACCACGCCCTTGCTCTCCGGCTCGTGCGGCTTCGACGGCGGCGTTCAAGGCCAGAATATTGGTCTGAAACGCGATCCCATCGATGACGCTGATAATGTCGCCAATCTTCTGCGAACTGGTGGCGATATCCTGCATTGTCGTCGCAACGTGTGACGCCTGATCGCCGCCCTTTTTGGCCGTCTGCGCCGCTCGTTTTGCCAAATCCGACGCCTGACGGGCGTTATCGGCGTTCTGACTCACCGTCGCCGTTAACTCTTCCATGCTGGCCGCCGTTTGCGCCAGTGAAGCCGCCTGCTGTTCGGTTCGCGAGGACAAATCGTTATTCCCCGCCGCAATTTCGGAAATCCCGGTGTGCATGGCATAGCTGCCCTGACGCACATCGGTCACGGTTTCACGCAGTGAACCTTGCATCGCCTTCAGGCTGGCAAAAATCGCTGAAATTTCATTCTTGCCATACACCGACACCGGACGCGCCAGATTGCCTTTCGCGATGCTGTCAAAATGGCTGCTGATAATCGCCAGTGGCAGCACGATCATTCTGCGCGACCAGAGCAGAGCAGCGCCCGTCAACAGTGCTGCCAGAATCACCATCGTGGCAAAAATCACGCCCGACATGTGATAGCTGGTCTGGCTGTCGCCGCTGGCCTTTTCCACAAACTGATTAATATCCTGCTGCCAGGCGTTAAAACTTTTATCAAACGCGGCCTGGGAATCTTGCACCGGTGCGGTTAGGAAATCCGACAGCTGATTGTTCTCAAGCCAGGTCGCCTGATGCTCCAGATCGCTGTGCCACTGTGCGTAACCCTTCTGCATTTCAACCGTCAGTGTTTTCCCTTTTTCACTGACCGCTTCCTGCTCGCCAAAGGCTTTAAATTGCGCTTCTGCCTGTTTCAGGCTGTCGCGTGCGGTGGTCATCAGCGCCTTGATGTCATCAGGCGGATAGCTCAGCGCGGTTAATGTGCCCGCTTTATTCAGCGCAGTGCTGGCCTGCAAAAGCACCGCGCGCGTTTGGGCGAGCGTGGAGCGTTGCTGATTACTCGTCTCAACTTCCTGTAAGTTCTGATAGCCATCGCGAAAAGCCCAAAAAGACAACCCGTTACTGCCAACCTGCAACACACCGCAAAGGATCAGAATTAAAAACAGTGTGGTCGAGATACGAATACGATTTAACATCCACGCTCCCATCAAGCGGCAATCTGCCGCAGTTAAATTTCAGTCAAAATGTTTCCCAGTTTTCTTCTTTTCCATGGGCCGTCGCACGGGTGTTTTTCACCACAGCGGCAGACGTCGTCCCGGCAAAAACAGCACGCGACGTATCCGTATTGACAGGTGTAGAGGTAAGGTGGAACGCCGAGACGGCCATCTTCAGACGGCTCGCCTGGTCTTCCAGCGCAGCGGCCGCAGCAGCGGACTCCTGCACCAGCGCGGCGTTTTGTTGTGTAACGCGATCCATCTCTTGTACTGCCAGAGCGACCTGATCGATCCCCCGGCTTTGTTCGTCTGACGCCGAGGCAATTTCGCCCATAATGTCCGTCACGCGAGTCACGGCGTTAACGATATCCGTCATCGTTTCGCCTGCGCTCTCGACCAGCACCGAGCCGGTGTTCACGCGCGAAACAGAGTCATCAATCAGGGTTTTAATTTCTTTTGCTGCATTTGCGCTGCGGCTCGCAAGGTTACGCACTTCACCTGCAACCACGGCAAACCCACGGCCCTGCTCACCCGCACGCGCGGCTTCTACCGCTGCGTTCAGCGCCAGAATATTGGTCTGGAAGGCAATTCCGTCGATCACGCTGATGATGTCCGCGATTTTTTTCGAGCTATGGGTGATTTCCTGCATGGTTTTCACCACGCCATCCACCACTTTCCCACCATGCAGAGCCGTTTCAGAGGCTCTTTCCGCCAGTTGCGACGCCTGGCGCGCGTTATCGGCGTTTTGCTTCACGGTGGCGGTGAGTTCTTCCATGCTGGCCGCTGTTTCTTCCAGGGCTGAGGCCTGCTGCTCCGTACGCGACGAGAGATCGTTATTACCCATCGCGATTTCGCTGGTGCCGGTGTAAATCGCATCGGATCCCTGACGCACATTGGCCACGGTGTCCGTGAGCGAGCGCTGCATGTGATCGACACTGGTCGCCAGTTCGGTGATTTCATTACGCCCGGTAATAGCCAACTTTTTAGTGAGATCGCCACTGGCGATTGCACGAATGTGGCCGATGACGCGCTCCAGCGGATTCAGCAGAATATGACGGATGCCATACCAGACGCCCACCAGCACAATGACTAACGCCAGTGCCAGGATCGCCATTTGCCATTTAGCAAAGCGGTAGTCGTCACGGGTTTCGGTTAAGGACGAAATATAGTGCTGGCTGCTGGCGGTGTCGTATTCCTTGAGCGCTGCGCCAAGTGCATTTTGCATTCCCTGGGTCGGCTGGGCGAAATACGCTTCCGTGTTGCCGCTCTCCAGGAATTGAATCAGCTCCGACAGTCCCGCCGCGTAGTTTTTGTATTTTTCATCAATGTTAAGACTCACCTGCTCCATCGCAGGCAGAGGCGTAATTTGCTTGAAAGCGTCGTAATGTTTCGCCGCGTCCGCCAGCGTGCCCCGCGCGTTTTTCAACAGATCGGTCTTGGCGCTGCTCTGCTGATTATTCGGGTCCATCATCATACGGGCGGAAGAACGGCTCAGGTTGATGCGCGTTTGCAGCATCAGATCCCACGCCGAGGTCAGCTCACGCTGCTGCAAACGCAGATCGTTTGAGGCCGTGTAGCTCTCTTGGTTTTGTTTTAAAGATGAGAAAAACAGCCCACCGGAAATAAGCTGCAGAAGTGCGAAAATGACCAGCACCATCATCAGCATTGTGACTACGCGGATACGGTTCAACATACAACACCTTCTCTAAGTTTTATTAACGGTGTTATCGGCACGGGTAGCAGGAACTTTACATTTGCGAAAGGGAAAAGCGTGAGCTTAGAACGCGACGTCGACAATCAGAGTGTCGTTATAGGTTCCGGCAGGGGGTGTGGCCTGGTTGGTGAGGACTTTGGCGGTATAGTTATATGTGCGTAAAAGCCCGTCAGTACTGACTTGCGACGAGGCGGAACTGGCCCAGCGCTCTGTCCCGCTGCCGCCCCAGCGATTGTTGGTCGCGCCTTTGTAAATGTCGTAGCTCATGACGTTGTTACCGCTCACCATTCTGCGCACGTTATTGAGAGGATTCGCGCCATTATCAATGCCAATGGTGTAGACACTGCCTTTCGTGCACGTCACCGATACCGCCTGAGACACCGTGGGGAAATTTTGCACTAAAGGCGCACTGTTAAAATTGACGTTTGGCGTAGTCATTGCGCTGCAATCGTTAGTCACGTTCATATTCAGGGTGATGCTGGTCGTCGCCGTCCCGGTTTGCGGCGTCAGACAAATCCCCACCGCACCGACTGAACAGACGTTGTAGTTGATGCTAAACGTTAAGATCACCTGATAAGGCCCCGCCGTGACGTTTTGTCCGGGAACCGTGCGAAAATACAGCGGTATATTGTACTGTTTTGCACCCAGCAGATTGAGCAGCGTGCTGCCGCTCCAGGTGTAGGCTTTGCCGATTTGCACTTCGGTACTCCCCGAACACCCGGTCAAGCCGCACAAGCGCGTGGGGATCACATCCACGATCGCCGCATTATCCGTGCGCTTCATGGTGGCGCGACTACTCGCTGACACGGTTGCGGCGGTGTAATTCAGCGTCACCGAATCGTTCGTCAACAAATTCAGTACCGCATCGCAGCTCACCACCAGCGTGCCCGTGGTTTCGACCTCCCTCGCTCCGCTGAGCGCAAAAGAGGTGACGCTCCCAAACGCCGCATTGACGGTACTCACGTTGCATACCGCCCAACTGCCGCCCGAGGCCATCAGCAGCACAAGCAACAGCAGCAGGCGTTTCATGGCCCCTCCCGGCAGGTTAGCGGGCCGAAGGTCTGCAATTTATGTTCGGGATTCGCGCCAATCGTCAGCGTGGCATGACAGCGCTTGCCCCCCGGCAGGATCACCTCCAGCGGGTTCACATTATTCAAATTTTCAAGCCAGGCGATGCCGTCATAACCCACCACCGCCGTGCTGCGAGCGGTGCGTCTGACCTGGCTGCCCACTGGAATCGCCAGCCCTTTGGCATCATGCAGGATCACGCTGGCGACCCGCTCCTGCTCCATGGGGAAATCCACCAAAAAACCGCTGTGGCGGCGAATGGCGACTCGCCGTTCCGTCTCTTTCAGTCGCGTGTCCGCGGGCAGATTTAGCGTGTTAATGCTGTAGCTCGCCGGGTAATACGCCGACACGCCGCTGATCAGCAAATAGCCGTTATTGTTGGTTTTGCCGACCGGCTGGTTTTCGTAATTCACCGGCACATCGGGATGCCCATCGGTGCTGATCACCACAAACGCATCGTTGATTTTGTTGGCAGCGAACAGCTCGCCATCCATGAGCACCACCGAGCCCATCGCTTCGCCCCACCAGGTCATCCTGTCCTGCTCACCGTATCCGCCGCCCTGCAGTTCGATATTATTATTGCGCCAGCCCAGCGAAGCCTGCTGATAGTTACGCGACTGGGATTGATTCGCCCACGCCATATTCCAGCTCAAACCGCCCTCCGTCGGCATCGAATGGTTGTAGTTCACGCGCTGCGTGTTGCCCGAATCCGGGGTGTTTTCGAACGTTACGGCGGCGCTGTCGCGTTCGCCAAGCGGGATTTGTAGCGACATGGCGACCGTCCAGTCGCCGCGCTGCCGATCGCGGCTGGCTGCCAGATAGAGACTGCTGCTGCCCCACAGGTTTCGGCTCCAGGACAGGTTCAGCAGTTCAGTTTTCTGGCTGTCGAAACTTTCGACGCCAATCCACGCCGCGCCGATATTGCCGAAATCGCCCAGATTAAAAGTCAGTGAATATTGGTCGGTATTACGACTCAGGCTGGCGATGGGTTGATTTTTTTCATCGTAAATTGTGGGCTGATCGTAAAGCGCCAGATTGCCGTATTCACGATCGCGTCGCGAATGCTGAGTCGCGAGGCTGAACTCGCTGGTGCTGTACTGATAACCCCAGTTGACTTGCCCGCCGTCGTCCCCGCGCATGCGGCTATGGGTGTAAGAGGCGTTAGCCACCCCATAACGTCCGAGCTTAACGATGCCACCTGCGCCGCCGAGCGCCAGCTCTTGCGCGCCTTCGCCGTGCCCTTCGAGCGTGAGCCAGTCGGTCAGGCCATAGCGATACGACCCGCTGCCCGCCGCCGGACCATAATCAAAATTCTTAATGCCATAATTACGCCGCAGGCTTCCCAACGTCACCGCGCCGTCGCTCAGCCCCCGCTTTAACAATTCGCTGGTGACGTAAAACGGCATGGTGGTACTGACCTGCCGTCCCAGCGCATCGGTGGTGATCAGTACCGCGTCTCCGGCACCGTTGATATACGGCAGATTGGTGAGGGTGAAGGGGCCGGGCTGCAACTGCGTTGAACCTGAACGATAACCGTTGATAAACAAATCGACCGACGTCGGCACGGCGGCTTCACCGGAAAATTCAGGCAGCGGCCAGGTCACCAGATCCGGTCGCAAAGAGAAGTCGCGTCCGTAGCTGATGCCGCCCATGCGCACGCTGCTGCTCCAGCTGACGGCATCACTGATCACGTCCCCGGCGGTCCAGGTCGTGGCGTCATCTTCATTGGTCATCGTCAGGGTGGTGTCATACCGCACGTAGCCCTCTTCCTGGCCGTTATTGCCGGTAAAACTTTGGCGGGTATAGCCTGTGGAAGAGAACGAGCCGTTGTCGTTGAAATAGCGAAACTCATGCCATAGCGACGCCTGCCCGCCAATGTGTTCGGTATGGTTGGTGTAGAGATCGTAATTAAGCACCGCCCCTCGGCCAAACTGCGGTTTGCTCTGTTTGGGTTGCCCGCCGAACGGCGTCACGCGCGCCGAGATCCACTCGCGCGGCACGTTCAGCAACAGGCGCTGAGCGGCACTGTCATACTCCACGCGCACGTTAGCCAGCTGCGAGAGATTCACGTCGCCCGTCGGCACCTGCTCGGGTGGCAGACCGGCACGCAGCAGATCGGCACTGGAGATAAAAAAGGTGCCCTCACGCTGCGTCACAGGGACCACCAGCCCCGTATCGTAGTGGTTGATCACCACCGAGAGCTGAAACACTGCTTCGTTATGCATCGCCTGCGTGTCCGGCGGAGGCGGTAGATTGTCATCGCCAGACTCAGCCCAGGCGCTCGTCGTCGTCATACAAAGCAGGATAATCATCGCCCGTTTCAGTTGACGGGCGCCGACTGCCATTGCGTATCCCTGGCATTAATTTGCGCGCTCATCTGATGAGGTTGCTGTATTCCCGACGGCAACGGCCAGCTCCGCGTACTGTTCGGCAAAACATAGCCCAACAGCCCGTCGGCTATCGTACGCTTTTGCCCTCCCTGCCGCATCGCCACCTGGCTAATCCGAACGTGGACATCCCCCTGATTGCGCACCTGCAGCGCGGGTTTTCCGCCTTCCTGGATAATCCGCCAGCTCAGATTTTTTGGTTCCACCAGCGCGTGATGCGCCCCTTCCTTGAGGGTCGGGATCCCCTGGCCATACACGAACAGCGGAATGGAATATCGCATTTGGATTTTCAGGCCGATTTCTGGCTGGGACGTGTTATTGGGCTGCGGGATTTCATCGACAATAATGCGGTAGGCTTGCTCAACGCCCATCGGGACGGTGTTTTGTTTGATAAGACGAATTAACTGCTTGCCCTCTTTTCCGATGGTGACAATCGGCGGGCTGGCGACGACATCCTGCTGCGCCGTGTAACGCTCATATCCGTTTTCCTGCTTCCATCGCACAATGCGCACCTGCATGGTGGTCGCACTGTTGCCCTGATTCTGGATCCACAATTCCGTGGCTTTCGTGTCGGCTGAAAGCCAGGGATCGATAGGCCATAGAAGAATCGTCGCCGCCGCGTGTGTCCTGCCCGTCACGGCGGCAAACATCACGCCTAAACTCAGTACGCCATAGCGTAAATAAGATGCCTTCATCAACCTTCTCCCTGTTTCACCATGACAGCGTCACGGTGAGTTGATCGGTATACGTACCGGCGGGGCTGAATCCCGTCAAAAGCGCCACCCCAAAAAGCGGCAGCGCAATATTGTTGCTGTTGGTATAGGTCACCGGGATGGACTGGTTGACCCCGATTTCACTGTTGGCCGCCAGCGAACTGCTGCTGTAAAGCCGATACGCCACCGCCTCGGTTCCGCTGGCGCGCTGCATCCGGCGCACCGAAGCGTAATGCTGCCCACCATCAATGCTCATATTCAGCGACACGCCCGGCGTACAGGCGATGGATAACGATCCGTTTGGCACAAAACTGGTGCTCACCTGCCCCGCCGCCACGCCTGAACGCGTGCCAAAATTCAGCGTTCCTAGCACCCCGCCCGTTCCCGCCGTCACCGAGCACCCCGGCGTAATCGTGGCGGCGACCAGGAATGACTGCGTGGTGACAGCGTGCGCGGATGTTGCGCTCAGCAGGCACAACACCAGGGCAAAAAAAGCATGCAGTTTTCCCTCTGCAAGGTGTCGCAGATCTGGAATCACAACGATCGTTTCCGGTGCTAGAGCTAGTAGGTCACGCTAACATTAATGGTGTCGGTATAGGTGCCCGGGACAACGGTCACGCTGTCACCGCCACCGGTAATTCGTCCATACAGGGTGTAACTGTCGATGCCACCTGCCGTTGAGGCCACAGGGATCGGTGCGTTGTTCGCGACGATGTTATTGAATCCGCTGTCGCTAAAAAGACTGTAGGCAACACCCTGAGCGGTATTGGAGGTGTTGACCAGATATCGCGCCGGTGTGCCAGGTGTGCCGACCACCGTGCCGGGTGCCGTGGCGTTGGTATTGCCGGTAATCGCGACCGTGTAACTGGCCGTTGTACATTGGATCGTAAACGTGTTCCCGCCGCTGGCCCCGGCGAGCTGCGTCGTCAGGGTTGAGAACGTGGCAGGATGGGTCCCAAAGTCCAGGCTACCGAAATTTATGCCGTTTTGTGTCGGTGAGCCGTTGATCAGGCAACCGTTGGTCAAGGTTAACGTCGCGCCAATGGTCCCGCTGCTGGTGACTGCTCCAGCGTTTTGCGCCGCCAGCGCCATGAGACCCCCCGTACATATCAGAAGGAGTTTACTTTTCATTTACTGCCCTCCAGAAAATGCTGCCTTATTTTCGTATTTTATTGATAACACTCAATCTGTTAGCACCACTTAACATTCCTGATGAGCGGTTAGTGTGAATTTAGTTTACGGATTGGCGTTCAACCACCTACCCGTTTTTATCTACGACTCATGCCTGATTGACGCATTATTTGATGATAAAACAATATGTTACATTTTTTATCACGCGGTAAATCTGTGTTACCCAGAAGATATATTCATTATTCCGTGATGAGCGTCACAATATATCGATCTCGTTACAGCAACAAAAATAATAAATCTTAAAAAATAGTTGTATGCGCCGTCGCTTTACTTCAATTTATGTGATGAATATTTTGTCGCGCTGAAATACAAAAAACATATGACTCAGCGCGCGGGTGAACACTTCATGGCATAACAGAGGGTCTTTTTTCGTGGCAAGTGCAAACAAACTCACGCTCTTCATCGTGATTTTCATGCTGGCGGGTATTCTTTCAGGGGCGGCGATTCACGAGTACGCATCGGCCAGCGCGATCGCAACCTGGGCTGACAACATCACTCTTCTCACCGATATTTTTCTGCGTCTGATCAAAATGGTTATCGCCCCGCTGGTGTTTAGCACCCTGACGGTGGGGATCATGAGACTCGGCGAAACCTCCACCATTGGTCGCGTGGGCGGCAAAGCGATGGTGTGGTTTATCAGCTCCTCCGTGCTGTCCATCCTGGTAGGATTATTCATTGTTACGCTAGAACAACCGGGCAGCGGCCTGAACCTGGCAATCCCCGTTGAGTCTGTTGATACAGGGCTTGCCGTCAGCGGAATGTCGCTCAAAGCCTTCCTGTCGCACACCATTCCCACCAGCATTGCCGGGGCGATGGCCAACAATGAAATTCTGCAAATTGTGGTGTTTTCGATGTTCTTCGGGATTGGCGGCGCATCGCTGGGCGAGAAATTCAACGCCCCGCTGGTCGCCGCGCTGGATGTGGTTTCCCACATCATGCTGAAGGTGACGGGCTATGTGATGTACGTTGCACCGCTGGCAATTTTCGCCGCTATCTCATCGGTTATCGCCACTCAGGGGCTGGGTATTCTGCTGAACTACGCGTCGTTTATTGGCGGGTATTATGTTGCCATTCTGCTGACCTGTCTGGTGCTGCTGGCGGTGGGATATATGGTGCTCAAGAAAGAGGTTTTCCGCCTGGTCGGCATGCTGAAAGATCCGGTTCTGGTGGCGTTTACCACCAGCAGCTCTGAGGCAGCTTATCCCAAAACGCTGGAACAGCTCACGCGCTTTGGCTGCTCGCGCAATATTGTGTCGTTTGTTTTGCCGATCGGTTACTCGTTTAATTTGGTTGGTTCAATGGTCTACTGCTCGTTTGCCTCGATGTTTATCGCGCAGGCTTACAATATCCAGCTGAGTTTCGCCGAAGTGACCGTGTTAATGCTGACCTTAATGCTGGCGTCAAAGGGCATTGCCGGCGTGCCGCGTTCTGCGCTGGTGGTGCTGGCCGCCACCATTCCGAGTTTCCATATTCCGGTTGCCGGGATTTTATTGCTGATGGGAATCGACCATTTCCTAGATATGGGTCGTTCGGCGATTAACGTGCTGGGGAATGGAATTGCGACTGCGATGCTGGCGCAGAATGAGGGGTTGCTGGAGGAGGAGCCGGGGTTGATTGAGCAGGAGGCGTAATCTTTTCATTAATTTCGTGGAAGGGTTCCGTTCATTTCACGTTGAGTGAATGATTCAGCATAAGAACTCGTGAACGGGATAAGGGAGCCACCACGGCCCCCTTATCAATCCCCGTGGCCCCGCACCAAAATCGGTGCTTCGCACTTCGCTCACCTCCCGACCTACTGCCTGCGGTCGGCTTAACTCGACATCCTGTCTCGCTTCGCCTCTGGCCGCCATCCCTGGCGTCCAGCCCTTGTCATACGGTCTTCGTTTCGCCGATTTCAGCGGGGACTCAAAGCCGGAGCACCACTCAAGCTGCAAAGAAGGTCAAGGAGACATGAGTCCGGCAGAAAATCGCTGAGGCGTTTTCCCGAAACCGGGGCGACGCGCAAGGATGCGCGGAGAAGGCGTGACCTGCATGGATGCAGGATCGCGACTGACCCGATAGTGTAGGGAAATAAGACGAAGGTACTGCGAAGCGGCGATTTTCATTGCCGGGAGCCGGGATTGTTAAGGGGGGCGCGATAGCCCCCCTTAACACGTTCACCGCAGCGGGTCTGAAAGGTGGTGATAAAACCGTAGTGAACGGAACCATTCCACCACGTCCTCCTAAACCATCCCGCTTAGGTGATAACCTGCAATGCTTACGCTACGTGATTCGCCGCGATATCCAGCAGAGCCATCTCATCACTGTTCAACAGCTTCTCGATGTTCACCAGAATCAGCATACGGTCACCGAGTGCACCCAGGCCAGTCAGGTATTCAGTCGACAGCGTGACGGCAAATTCTGGTGCCGGACGAATCTGATCTGAAGCCAGAGACAGCACATCGGAAACACCGTCAACCACAATACCCACGACGCGTTGACCCAGGTTCAGGACGATCACCACGGTATTCTCGTTGTACTCCACGTCGCCCTGGCTGAACTTCACGCGCAGATCGACGATCGGGACAATGACACCACGCAGGTTTGTCACACCTTTGATAAACGCAGGCGTGTTGGCAATGCGAGTCACCTGATCGTAGCCGCGAATCTCCTGCACTTTAAGAATATCGATGCCGTACTCTTCATCGCCTAAAGTGAAAACCAGAAATTCTTGCCCTGATGGCTCGCCTGCCAGTTTCGTTACATTACTCATACCGGTCATGTTTTTACCTTCTTTACTAATCAGGCGGCTGTGTATGCCACACGTTGTTCACGATTTAAACCCTGAAGCGCCGACACATCGACGATCAGTGCGACGCTGCCATCGCCAAGAATGGTGGCAGCTGAAATTCCCGGCACTTTGCGGTAGTTGCTTTCGAGGTTTTTCACCACCACCTGGTGCTGACCAATCAGCTGATCGACCAGCAGCGCATAGCGACGGCCCGCGCTTTGCAGGATAACCACGATGCCTTGAGTGGCTTCGGTTTTCGCACCGTCAACCTCAAACACTTTCCACAATTCCACCAGCGGCAGATATTCGCCACGCACTTCAAGTACGCGCTCGCCACCGGCCAGCGGATGCAAATCTTCATCGCTTGGCTGCAAGGATTCCATGACCGCGTTCAGCGGCAGGATAAACACTTCACCGGCCACTTTCACCGACATGCCGTCGAGGATCGCCAGCGTCAGCGGCAGCAGGATACGAATCGTCGTGCCTGAACCTTGTTTGGATTTGATTTCAACGTGACCACCCATTTCCTGGATGTTACGTTTCACCACGTCCATGCCCACGCCACGACCTGATACGTCAGTCACCTGCTCAGCGGTTGAGAAGCCCGGCGCAAAGATCAGCATGCCCACTTCTTCGTCGGTCATGTTTTCGTTAACCGCCATCCCCTGCGACATCGCTTTCGCCAGGATACGTTCACGATTCAGACCCGCACCGTCATCAATGACTTCGATGCAAATGTTTCCGCCCTGGTGTTCAGCAGACAGAATCAGGTTACCGACCGGGGATTTACCCGCCGCGATTCGGTTTTCCGGTGATTCGATGCCGTGGTCAAGGCTGTTACGCACCAGGTGCGTTAACGGATCGATGATGCGTTCAATCAGGCTCTTATCCAGCTCAGTAGAGCTACCGATTTGCGTCAGGTCAATCTGCTTATTCAGCTTGCTGGCCAGATCGCGAACCAGACGCGGGAAGCGGCTGAAGACATATTCCATCGGCATCATACGGATGGACATCACCGATTCCTGCAGATCGCGGGCGTTACGTTGTAACTGACCCATACTGGTAATCAAATCACCATGCGTCACCGGATCCAGTTCGTTAGAACGCTGTGCCAACATGGATTGAGTGATCACCAGTTCGCCCACCAGGTTGATCAGCTGATCGACCTTTTCAACCGCAACACGGATGCTGGTTGATTCGCTGGTGCGGGCGGCCGGTTTTTCACGCTCAGCGCGATTTGGTGCAGCCGCATCGTTTGGCACAGCCTTCAGCGCAGTCGCTGGCGCAACAACCGCCGGGGCGACCAATTCAGGTTCAGCGTCGATTTCAGCAGGCGTTTCAACGGCGGCAGCTTCCATTTCGAAACCGATCTGGTCAGCTTCGATAACGAAGCACAGAACCGCCACGATATCATCCTGACCAATACCCCCGTCGATGGTAGCCGCCAGGCTGTCTTTGCCCTTCACTACGTTGCTCAGCGTGGCCAGATTACCCAGCTCTTCTTCAAGCAAATTGACTTCGCTTTCTTTCAGACGAGAGAGCACGACGCGCAGTTTATCTTCGGCGACGGGCGCTGCCACGTCGTCTGACGCCAGTGCATCCACGACGCTCAGTTTTGCCGCGCTAACGGCGGGAGCCGCCGCCTGGCCTTTCGCTTCCAATGCTAACTGACGCAGCGCGTTGCAGATATATTCGAAGCTGGCAGCATCCGGCTCTGACGAGCTTTTATAGGCATCGAGCTGTTCCTGCATAATATCTTTGGTTTCCAAAAACAGGTTAATAATGTCGGTGTTGAGCTGCATCTCACCGCGACGTGCTTCATCCAGCAGGTTTTCCATTAAATGGGTAGTTTCCTGCAAGATGGTAAAACCAAAGGTTCCGGCGCCACCTTTAATGGAATGTGCCGCACGGAAAATGGCATTCAGCTGTTCTGAATCAGGGGCCTCAGGCACCAGATTCAGCAGATGCTGCTCCATATCAGCCAACAACTCGTCGGCTTCATCAAAAAACGTCTGGTAAAAATCGGTAATATCCATGCTCACGCTATCACCTCGGATTGGCTGGTGGCGATGTTGGAACGGCAGCCGAAGGCACTGCCCCTGGCTGTTTTAAATCGTCCAGTGACTCATTCTGGCTGTCGGCGTTTTCGTGCAGAATGCTCTGCTCCGCCTGCTGATTGAGTACCAAAAGACTGATACGACGGTTGACGGCATCCTCCGGCCCGCGGTCGGTCACACGCATACTGGATGACATGCCGACTACGCGCAGAACTTTGCCATCATCAAGCCCACCCGCCACCAGCTCGCGACGCGAGGCGTTGGCACGATCGGCTGAAAGTTCCCAGTTGCTGTATCCCTTCTCACCGTTGGCATACTGGAAATCATCCGTATGGCCTGAAAGGCTGATGTGGTTAGGAATACCGTTCAGAACAGGCGCGATACCGCGCAAAATGTCGCGCATGTAATACTCAACTTCCGCGCTACCCGTTTTGAACATGGGGCGGTTCTGGCTATCAATAATCTGGATGCGTAACCCTTCCTGCACCAGATCGATTTTCAGGTGTGGGCGCAGCGCGCGCAGTTTCGGGTCAGCCTCAATCAACTGATCGAGATCGCCACGAAGCTTTTTAAGACGCGCTTGCTCCATACGCTTTTTCAGCTCGTCAATGTTTGGCTCTTTTTTGACTTCGCCCTTTTGTTGGGTAAAGTCATCTCCGCCGCCAGGAATCGGGCTGTCGCTGTTAGAGATTCGCGGTCCACCCGTAATGGCTGTCGCCAGCGGGGTTCTGAAATATTCCGCAATCTGAATCAGCTCCTTGGGGCTTGAGATCGACACGAGCCACATCACAAGGAAGAACGCCATCATCGCGGTCATAAAGTCCGCATAAGCGATTTTCCACGAGCCATGGGAACCGTGCCCATGACCTTTGTGTTTGCGCTTTTTGACTATGACGATGGGATGGGACTGGTTTTTCATGCGTCCTCAGTCGTCGTCTGTTGGTTTGGGTTTTTCACCGCACGTACGTGTTCTTCAAGCTCGACAAACGAAGGACGCTCGCTGGAGTAAAGGGTTTTACGCCCAAACTCTACCGCGATTGGCGGTGCGTAGCCGTTCAGGTTTGACAGCAAGGTGATTTTCACGCACTGCATCATCTTGGTTGTTTCTGCACTCTTCTGACGTAACACGCTCGACAGTGGCGAGATAAAACCATATGCCAGAAGAATACCGACGAACGTTCCCACCATCGCGTGAGCAATCAGCGCACCCAGCTCAGCCGCCGGACGGTCTGCTGACGCCAGGGCGTGAACCACACCCATAACCGCTGCAACGATACCGAATGCCGGTAAAGAGTCGCCGACCATGGCCAGCGCAGCAGCCGGGACTTCGGACTCGCTTTCGTGGGTTTCGATCTCTTCATCCATCAGCGCTTCAATTTCGAAGGTGTTCATGTTGCCGCTGATGATGAGACGTAAGTAATCGACAATGAAATCCAGCATCATCGCGTCAGCGAGGATGCGCGGATAGCTGGCGAAAATTTCGCTCTCTTTCGGGTTCTCAATATCCCTTTCCAGCGAGAACATACCCTGCTGACGCGATTTCGCCATCAGGCGATAAAGCAGCGCAAGCAGATCCATGTACATGCTTTTGGTGTATTTAGAACGACGAAACAGCAGCGGAAGCGCCTTCATCGTACCCTTAATTGATTTACCGTTGTTGCCAACGATGAATGCACCTATGCCTGCGCCGCCGATAATAATCAGCTCAGCGGGTTGATAGAGTGCTCCAAGGTGTCCGCCGGTCATCATGTAACCGCCGAAAACTGTACCGAGAACTACCAGGTAACCTAATACGATAAGCACGACATCATCCTTCAGCTAGTGACTATGGCAAGATGTTCAGTTCGAATGATTGACCGGAATGCGGGGTAAAAAAAAGCAGCGGTAATTTCTTACCGCTGCTGGAATCTTGCCCACGTTCGGGTTAAACAGCTTGTTCGATCTGTTCATCCAGCAGTTGTGGATTACTATCGGCAGATTGCGGGGAAAGTTTACGTCTTTTTACCGCGCGTGATGGCGGCTGGCATAAACTGCAGGCAAAGCTACCTACAGGCTGGTGAGCATGGGTGATAAAGTTGCCGTCACAGCAATTACAGCGCGACAATTGCAACAGGCCGCTTTCAACAAAGCGCACCAAAGTCCAGGCTCGGGTCAGCGCAAGCAATGGGCCTTCTTCAGGCTGCGGGCATTGCTCGAGATACAGTTTGTAAGCTTTGATAACGGCGTCTACGCCACTGCATAAACCCGTCTTCAGGAGATATTGCCAGGCATTGCAAAACATCGATGCATGGATGTTTTGCTCCCAGGTCATAAACCAGTCGGTTGAGAATGGCAGCATGCCTTTTGGCGGTGGGCTGCCTCGTAATTCTTTATACAATTTGATAAGACGACCGCGGCTCAATTGAGTCTCGCTTTCCAGCATTTGCAAGCGGGCACCCAGCGTGATCAGTTCCATTGCCAACTGAATATCGCGTGCTTCCTGAACAATGCTTTTTTCGCTCATCGTTATGCCCTTTTCTTCCGGGCCACTTCGTCAGTCTGGCTGACTTCAGTGAGGAGACGAGTCGAAAGCAGAATGCCGGTATGGATCTGTTGCAGATCGTCAACGCGAGAATCTTGAGTCAGACGCGTAATGGTCTGGTGACTGTCGAAACGGAACTGGCAAACCAGTTGATTAGTTTCCGCCAGTTTAACCATCTGCGGAAGCGTTAAACCACCCAGCGTTGTTGCCATTTCTTCACTGATACCAAGGCGGAACATCGCAGAAGGTTTGTCTTGACTAATCAAACGTTGTGCAAGCAATAAGTATGACAAATTAATGTCATAGACGTGTTTCAACATTTCGGATGTGTGCATTTTTCCCATCCACAATAACCAACTATAATTTTTATGCGGATAAACCGCATCCCGTGATGTCGCCGGGAAAA
>Ga0308165_1001289_pt1 | contig 36172 bp, 28 predicted proteins | sample PhyWR2_FD_201032 | JGI IMG/M metagenome (GOLD analysis project Ga0308165, IMG submission 201032) | Phyllosphere microbial communities from UC Gill Tract Community Farm, Albany, California, United States - DLSLW.R2 | ecosystem: Host-associated > Plants > Phyllosphere > Unclassified | place: USA...
TCGCGGGCTGGTATGTGGTTGTGGAAGTGATGAAGCTCAAAGCACAGTTTCTACCGGATGTTGCACTGATGACGGTTGGTGTCGCGCTTGTGCTGACTGTTGGTTTCGGCCTTGCTGGAACATGGCGCGTGCTGGGTCAGAAGCCTGCAAATGTGCTTCGCACCTTATGAAGCATTTGTAATGTGAGAGCTTAAAATCGCTTAAGCCTTTGGATCGCATGGATAATGCGATCCGCATTTCAACCAGTCTCATCACGATTTTTTTCAAGTAGTACTTGTGTGAGAGCGGCAAAATCCCCATAATAAAACGCAGGCATGCTGGGGTCCCGCCAGCGGCGCCTGGGAGCGGCTCGAAAAGAGCCTGACCTCGACACCGGACGGGACAACGCAAAGGGATTTAAGTCATGGCTGACTTTCGCAATATTCAGGCACAGCAGAGGCCGGTAGGTGGCGCTCGTGTTGGAGCCGACATCGATCAGGGCCTCCGCAGCTATATGCTCGGCGTCTACAATATGATGGCAATTGGTCTGGTTGTTACCGGCCTTGCTGCTTTGGCTGTTTCGTCACTGGCTGTCACAACCGATCCGTCGGCTGCGGTTGCACAGATGGCAAATGGCAAAATGCTCACTGCACTCGGTGCAGCGCTCTACACATCGCCGCTGCGCTGGGTTGTTATGCTCGCGCCGTTGGCTGCCGTATTCTTCCTGAGCTTCCGTATCGAGCGCCTTTCGGTTGGCACAGCTAGCGCCGTTTTCTGGGGCTATGCAGCGCTGGTTGGTCTCTCGCTGTCGTCGATCTTTCTGGTTTACACCGGTCAGAGCATCGTTCGTACCTTCTTCGTAACCGCTGCCTCGTTCGGTGCGCTGTCGCTTTACGGCTACACAACCAAGCGCGACCTATCGGCGATGGGCTCGTTCCTGATGATGGGTCTTTTCGGCCTGATCATCGCTTCGGTTGTTAACATTTTCCTCGGCTCCACCGCGCTGCAATTTGCAATCTCGGTGATCGGCGTTCTGATCTTCGCAGGTTTGACCGCTTACGATACACAGTCGATCAAGGAAATGTATTTCGAAGGTGATTCTGCTGAATCGCAGGGCCGTAAGGTTGTTATGGGCGCGCTGCGTCTCTACCTCGACTTCATCAACATGTTCATGTTCCTGCTTCAGTTCATGGGCAACCGTGACTAATCAAGTTGGAATAGATTTATTGCGAAAGGGCAGCGGAAACGCTGCCCTTTTTGCTTTTCAAAAGAGATGCCTGGAGTCATGCTCAGCGGGTAATTTCAAACTGAGTCCCGGCCCACATGCCCCATATTCGCGACTTTCATCCCACCGACATTGAAGCTATCACAACCATCTATACTGAAGCCGTGCTGAACGGCTCAGGTTCCTATGATCTCGAGCCGCCGACGCTTGAAGACATGACGCGCCGCTTCGATAGCTTCGTCGAACAGGGCTTTCCAATTCTGGTTGCCGAGGAAAACGAGCTGGTACTGGGCTATGCCTATATCAGCTATTTCCGCACCCGTCCGGCTTATCGCTGGCTTGCGGAGGATTCGATCTATATCGCACCCGATGCGAAGGGAAAGGGTGTTGGCAAGCTGCTGCTTGGTGAACTCATAAAACGAGCGACTGCATTAGGCTTCCGGCAGTTGCTGGCTGTGGTTGGTGATGGCGAGCACAATATAGGCTCAGTAAAGCTGCATGAGAGCCTTGGCTACGTCCATTGTGGGCGTATTCAGGGATCGGGCTTCAAGCATGGGCGTTGGCTTGATACGGTGCTGATGCAGTTGCCGCTCAATGGCGGCTGCACGGTTGATCCCGGACCGATGCCTCTGACTTAGTTATCGACCAATTTGAGGCTTTTGTCGAAAACGCGCAGCACGCGTTCAAGCTCATGCCCGCGTTTCATGATAAGCCCGCTTGCGGCAATAACGGAATAGGCCCCCTGCTTCTGTGCAAGCTTCGGGTTTTTCTCAACACGAAACAACGGAACTTCGCTGGCGCGGCGAAAGATGGAGAAAACCGCTCTGTCGGCAAGGTGGTCGATGGCGTAATCGCGCCACGCGCCTGTTGCGACCATGCGTCCATAAATATTGAGGATTTTTCCCAGTTCGTGTCTGTCAAAACTAACTGTCGCGACTTGCGGACGTGATTGCCCAAGAGGGACTACTTTTGGTGTTGCCGATATAGGAGAAATGGGGTGCGAGGATTTATCTTCATTCGCAGCGCTTGGAATATCCATTTTGTTCCTTTCATCGCGGAATGGGTCGTGAAGGAAACGAGGCACAACGATCAGGTCACCTCATGTGCGTATGGTGATGCTTTTATTAAATCTTTGCAAGGTTGAGTTTGAAGGCTAGCGCTCACTCTCTGACTGGTCTATACAAAACCCATCCCAATTAGTTGTATATTAGATGATCACGAAAAGAGAATGCCTGTTCTCAATGGTGATTGCTGGCCACATTTTGGCCTTGTCAACTTCGCATTCCGGCCCGATTCTGTGGCATATATTAGCTCGTTGCCTGAGACGGTTCGGTCCGGGTATGTCCGACCCCAAGCCCCCCGCCCAAAGGACTGCCCGAACCGAACCAACCTCTGATGGTTAGCTGTTGAGACAGCGGCAATATTTCCCGAAATGACAAAGTGATTTTTTACGCTCGAAACGCCGCATTCTGGGCTCAAAGAGCCAGCGGATTTTTCTGCTTGAAGATCGCTGCGCCGTGAATCGGTCCGAGCGCCTTTTCGCTGTTGCTTTCCTGCAAAACGACTGCGCAACCGCTCACATCTTTGCGGGTGAGTTCTGAGGCGGGCAATTCGATTTTGAGCGCTTTGCCGTCCCACATGCCGATTGTGTTGATGTCTGTCACCGTATTGCGATAGGTAACCGACTGACCGGCATTTTCGCCTTTGTCGATTGGTATCGTCACCGAATCGCGCAGATAAAACATCACAACATGCACGGGCTTTTCCGGCTTTTCACCGGCCGCAATCTCAATCGAAAGACGTCCGTCATCAAGTTTGGTGATCGAAACAGGCACATTGAGCTTGTTGTCTGTGAGATGCTTTTTCACAACGTCAGCGTCATTGCCGTTCATCTCAGCAGCACCATTGACGATCGCCTGCGGTGTATAAACCATCTTCGCATTGAATGAATTGCGATAGGCATTCTGGCGGTCGGTATTATCCTGAGAGGCAAGCGTATCGCGCCAACCCATATAATCCCAGTAGTTAACGTGAAACGACAGCGCCAGAACGTTAGGATCATCCGCATAGGATGCCAGATTCTTGTCGGCCTGCGGACAGGATTTGCAGCCCTGGCTGGTATAAAGCTCAAGCACCGATGTGCGCGTGCTGTTGTCCTGTGCCTTTGCAGCGCCACTCATTGAGAGGCAACCTGTGAACGCCATCCCCAGAGCAGCACAAACACAACGCAGACCGGGAGCGCACTCGCCGGAAAGCCATGTATATGTCCCATTGAAAGGGGAGTGGAAGGTCACTTTGGTTTCATCCTGCTATAATTGACGCTGACATCTATTATGTAGGAATTGCGACGATCAATAGGAAGTCACGTTGCAGTGAGATTTGTCGCAGTTTTTGTCATATGGGTGTTTCTTTTATCCCACGATGGAGCTTGCTTGCGATAAGCCTCTCTCACGCACAATGATATAAGTACGGGACTGAGAGAATATGAGGTCGAGTTTAAGAGAAAAGGCCATCGCTATTTGCGATGAAAAAATCGCGAAAAAGGGCGAGACGGTCGGCATTTCCTTTTATGCATTCTTTGCCAATAAGAACTCCGATCCAGACCTGCTTATGGAAGCAGCGGAATGGTGGATCAAAACCCATAAGCTGGATCACTTTGAGAAGGCTTTGAAAATCAGGGAAATGATTCGTTCGGGGCTATAAATGGAAAAGCCGCTGGATTTCTCTAGCGGCTCTTTAATTTTATGAACGCGCTGATTAAGCAGCGAGATCGCGCAGAACGGTTTGCAAAATGCCGCCGTTCTTCATGTAGTCGAGTTCGTCCAGCGTATCGATACGGCAGATCAGCGGAACCTTCTTCACTGTCCCATCTGCAAAGGTGATCGAAGCTTCGACCTTCTGACGTGGACGCACATCTGCAAGGCCTTCAATGGAGACGATTTCGTCGCCCTTAAGACCCAGCGTCTGCCAGCTTGTACCTTCTTCAAACACAAATGGCACAATGCCCATGCCAACGAGGTTGGAGCGGTGAATACGCTCGAACGACTGCGCAATCACGGCCTTCACACCCAGCAGATTGGTGCCCTTTGCAGCCCAGTCGCGCGATGAGCCATTGCCATATTCAACCCCCGCAAAGATGACGAGTGGAACACCCTCGGCCTTATACTGCATGGCAGCATCATAGATCGAGGTTTCTTCCTTCGACGGATAGTGGATGGTGAAGCCACCTTCGCGACCGTTTTCGCCCAGCATGTGATTGCGAATACGGATATTTGCGAAGGTGCCGCGCATCATCACTTCATGGTTGCCACGACGCGTGCCGTACTGGTTGAAGTCGGCAATGCCGACGCCATGATCGATGAGATATTTGCCAGCAGGCGACTGTGCTTTGATGGAACCAGCAGGCGAAATATGGTCTGTGGTGATCTTGTCGCCAAACAGGCCAAGAACCCGTGCGCCCTTAACGTCTGCAATCGTACCAGCCGATTTGCCCATGCCCACAAAGTAAGGCGGGTTCTGTACATAGGTCGAATTGTCGTCCCATGCATAGGTCTGCCCAGCAGGAACCTGAACGGCCTGCCAGTTTTCGTCGCCCTTGAACACGTCCGCATATTTTTCGGAGAAAACTTTGCGGGTTACGTTTTTGGCGATGAAGTCCTGAATCTCAGCCGATGAAGGCCAGATGTCACGCAGGAACACCGGATTGCCATCCTGATCTTCGCCAAGCGGCTCCTTTGTCAGGTCCATTTTAACCGTACCGGCCAAAGCATGAGCCACAACGAGCGGAGGCGAGGCCAGATAGTTCGCCTGAACATCCGGCGAAACGCGGCCTTCAAAGTTACGGTTACCAGACAAAACAGCCGCAGCGATCAGGCCCTTCTCGTTGATAGTCTTGGAGATAGGAGCAGGCAATGGACCGGAGTTGCCGATACAGGTCGTGCAGCCGAAACCAACGAGGTTGAAGCCGAGCGCATCAAGATCCTTCTGGAGGCCAGCGGATTCAAGATAAGCGGCAACCACCTGAGAGCCGGGAGCGAGCGAGGTCTTGACCCATGGCTTGGTTTTGAGGCCCTTGGCAACCGCATTGCGGGCCAGAAGACCAGCAGCAATCAGCACACTCGGGTTGGAGGTGTTGGTGCAGGAGGTGATAGCGGCAATGGCCACATCGCCATGACCAAGATCATAGTCTTCACCTTCAACCGGATAACGTGTGGTCTGGCCGGTGGTCTTTTTATATTCAGTTTCAAGCGAGGTCGCGAAGCCTGAGCCAATGTTTTCCAGCGCAATACGGCCTTCAGGACGCTTTGGACCAGCCATTGATGGAACAACTTCGCTCATGTCCAGCTCAAGAATATCGGTGAAGACAGGGTCTTCTGAACCAGCTTCGCGCCACATACCCTGTGCACGCGAATAAGCCTCCACGAGCGCGAGACGATCTTCTGCGCGACCGGTCGTGTTCATGTAGTTGAGCGTTTCTTTGTCGATCGGGAAGAAGCCGCAAGTTGCGCCATATTCCGGGCCCATATTGGCAATGGTTGCGCGATCAGCCAGCGTCATGTTTTCGAGGCCTTCGCCGAAGAACTCAACAAACTTGCCGACAACGCCCTTCTTGCGCAGCATCTGCGTGACGGTGAGCACGAGATCGGTCGCGGTCACGCCTTCCTTGACCTTACCGGTCAGGCGGAAGCCAATAACTTCTGGCAACAGCATGGAAACAGGCTGACCGAGCATCGAAGCTTCCGCTTCAATACCGCCAACACCCCAGCCAAGAACACCAAGGCCGTTGACCATCGTGGTGTGGGAATCTGTGCCGACACAGGTATCAGGATAGGCCACGGTCACGCCGTCTTCTTCCTTGGTCCATACGGCTTGCGCCAGATATTCAAGGTTTACCTGATGACAGATGCCTGTGCCCGGAGGAACAACGCGGAAGTTTTTGAATGCCTGCTGGCCCCACTTAAGAAAGCGGTAACGCTCGCCATTGCGCTCATATTCGAGATCAACATTGGCCTTGAACGCATTTGGATTGCCAAATTCATCCACGATAACCGAGTGATCGATCACAAGATCAACAGGAACCAGCGGATTGATCTTTTCCGGATCGCCACCAAGTGCCTTGAGGCCATCGCGCATGGCTGCAAGATCGACAACGGCTGGAACGCCGGTGAAGTCCTGCATCAATACGCGGGCAGGGCGGTAAGCGATTTCAGCACCGGCAGAACCACGATCTGTCAGCCACGCGGCAATTGCTTCGATGTCCGACTTCTTAACAGAGCGGTCGTCTTCAAAGCGCAGCAGGTTCTCGAGCAGAACCTTCATAGAAAATGGAAGCTTGGAAATGCCTGTCAAACCGTTCTTTTCGGCTTCGGTCAGGCTGTAATAGATATAATCCTTACCGTTGACGGTAAGCGTTTTGCGGCTTTTGAAACTATCAATGTTTGACACGTTAGTTCGTCCTCATGCTACTGGCCGGAAAACCAGGACGAACGCCTAGGCATGCGTTTCAAGGACGCGCCAAGGTGCGGGTGCAGTCATTTCCGCTGTCCGTCCCGAACCTGTGCTCTTGCAAGCGCCAAGTGTTTGAGATCGGCCAAAATTTGTTTCCACACCGACCGCTGGCATGGTAACTCAGATATAGGGAGTTTCTTATAACGATTCCAGACAGATTATCGTGAACGTCATCCCTTGCGGCAAAATGTTACGTTATCCCGGTCGGCTTGGTCAGCTTGACCCTAGGAGAGAATATGCGGCTTGGGGCCGAAAATCTGGCGGGCGAACGCGGTGGCGAGACAATCTTCGCAAGCCTCTCATTTGAATTATCATCTGGCGAAGCTCTGATTGTCACCGGTCCAAATGGTTCGGGAAAATCCACGTTATTGCGCATCCTCTGCGGATTGCTTGCGCCCGAAACAGGGCAGATTACGCTGGTTGAGGAAGGGACAACACTTCCTGTCCAAGCAGCCTCCCATTATCTTGGCCACCAAAATGCAATGAAGCCTGCTTTGAGCGTGCGTGAGAACCTACTGTTCTGGCAAAAATTGAATGGTGCAGCAGCGCTTCAAATTGATGAGGCGCTGGAATCGGTCGATTTACCGGGCGTTGAGCATCTGCCGTTTGGCTATCTTTCAACCGGGCAAAAGCGGCGCGTTTCCATCGCAAAACTGTTGATCAGTCATCGCCCGCTCTGGATTGTCGATGAGCCGACCGCTGGTCTCGATAAGGCATCCGAGGCGCGCTTCGCAAAACTGATGCGCGATCATATGCTTGATGGCGGTATGGTGATTGCCGCAACACACATTCCGCTCGGCCTTGAAGGTGTTAAAACGCTCGACATGGCGCAATATTCGCCAGAGGTTGTGTGATGCTGGCGCTTTTTCTGCGAGATTTGCGCTTGAGTTTCCGTGCCGGTGGTGGCGCGCTGATCGGCATCCTGTTCTTTCTAGCGGTCATTTCCGTGATGCCTTTCGGCGTCGGCCCTGATCTTAATCTCTTGTCGCGGATTGGTCCGGCTATGCTGTGGATCGGCGCTTTGCTGGCGACACTTCTGGGTCTTGATCGGCTGTTTCAGGCGGATCGCGATGATGGTTCGCTCGATCTGCTGCTGATCGGCGCAGACCGCCATATGCTGGCTTTTACAGTCTTTATAAAATGTTCCGCGCATTGGGTCGCAAGCGTTCTGCCGTTGGTGATTGCTTCGCCTTTGCTGGGGCTGTTCATGAATATGGATGCGACAGCAACCGCTGCAACCACGCTGACACTTCTGGTTGGAACACCTGCCATTACCTTTATCGGTGCAGTGGGTGCTGCCCTTGCGGTCGCACTTCCACGCGGCGGTTTGCTGGTTTCGGTAATCGTGCTGCCACTCACCATTCCGGTGTTGATTTTCGGCGTGTCTGCCTCTTATGGCGCGACCGACATGGTGGCACCTTTCTTTGCTCCGTTTCTTATCCTCTGCGCACTGACTTTGTTTTTTGCAGTTTTGGGGCCGCTGGCAGCATCGGCTTCATTGAAAAGCTCGGCGGATTAAACAAGTTTCGCTGTGATAAGTTGATATTGTTATCGGCGGATTGACGCAGTTGATTACGGTCAATTGAACGCCATAACGCGTCAGGTATAAGTATAGCCCATGACGAATGACATTGTGAAAACCACAAGCTGGCTTGATCTGGCAAACCCCACGCGCTTTCTCGGATTTGCGGGCCGGGTTTTGCCGTGGCTGGCAATCCTCTCTGCGTTATTTCTGGCCGCAGGGCTTTATATGGTTTTCCTGTCGCCGGATGATTATCAGCAGGGGCTGACGGTCCGCATCATGTATATCCATGTGCCGTTCGCATGGCTTTCCATGATGTGCTATTCGATCATGGCAATCTCAGCACTCGGCACGCTGGTCTGGCGTCATCCGCTGGCCGATGTGTCGATCCGTGCTGCTGCCCCCTTAGGTGCTGTTTTCACAGCATTGGCACTTGCAACAGGTTCCCTGTGGGGCAAGCCGATGTGGGGCACATGGTGGGTTTGGGATGCGCGCCTGACGTCGGTTTTCGTGCTTTTCCTGATGTATCTTGGCATTATAGCGCTGTCGCGCGCCATGGATGACCCGGCAAAAAGCGCCAAGCCAGTGGCAGTGCTTACACTGGTTGGCTTCATCAACATCCCGATTATCAAATTCTCGGTCGACTGGTGGAACACGCTACATCAGCCCGCTTCGGTGTTCCGCATGGACGGCCCGACGATTGACGGTTCCATGCTGCGCCCGCTTTCTGTGATGGCGATTGGTTTCACGCTGCTGTTTCTCACATTACATATGATGGCGATGCGCAATGAAATCTGGCGTCGTCGCGTGGCAATGATGAAGAAGCTTGCCGCCCGCAATGCAGATCGTAGCCGCCTGAAACAAGAGCGAGCTAATGCGCAAGGGGAGGCTGCACAATGAGTCACTTTGCTTATGTGATGACGTCTTATGGCATTGCTGCAGCAGCGCTTGCCATTACCATCGGCTGGCTTTTAATCGATCAGCGCATTCAGAAAAATGAGCTGAAACGGCTTGAGGCGCAGGGCGTGCGCCGCCGTTCTGATAAAGCATCCGGTTCCGCACGATGACTGAAGCCACTAAAAAGCGAGCAACCTGGGTTGCGCTGCTGCCGTTGATGATTTTCGTTGGCCTTGCCGCAATCTTTGCTGTGCAGCTCTTATCCGGCAAAGACAATACGACCATTCCTTCAGCCCTTATCGGCAAGGATGCCCCACAAACCAATCTTCCGCCTGTGGAAGGTTTTGTGCAGGACGGCGCACCTGTCCCGGGCCTCAACAGCGAAGATTTCAAGGGCAAGCTCACACTGGTCAATGTGTGGGGATCATGGTGCGTGCCATGTCGTCAGGAGCATCCGCAACTGATGGAGATCGCCAAGGACGAGCGCATCCGTGTGGTGGGCCTTAATTACAAGGACCAGCCCGAAAACGCCCGCCGTTTCTTAGGTGATCTCGGCAATCCCTTTGCGGCAGTCGGTGCCGACCGTGCCGGACGCTCAGCCATCGAATGGGGCGTCTACGGCGTGCCTGAAACTTTCCTCGTCGATGCTGATGGTAAGATCGTCTATAAGCATGTGGGACCGTTTACGCCAGAATCCGTCAAGAATGATCTGATGCCTGCGGTACAGAAGGCGCTTCAGCAATAAACTCTATAAAATGGAAAAAGCCCCGCATGTGCGGGGCTTTTGCTTTTTTCATACGATCAATCAGGCAGTTTCCGTACCGCACCCTTGGCAGCACTGGTTGCCATGGAAGCATAGGCTTTCAGTGCAGTTGAAACCTTGCGTTTGCGTTGTTCCAGTGGCTTCCAGCCTGTCTCGTTCTGCTCGGCACGGCGTTGAGCCAACGTTGCGTCATCAACAGCGAGATGAATCGTGCGGTTTGGAATGTCGATGTCGATGATATCGCCTTCGCGCACCAGGCCGATTGTGCCGCCTTCGGCAGCTTCCGGCGAAACGTGACCAATTGAGAGGCCCGAAGAGCCGCCCGAGAAACGTCCGTCCGTGATCAGCGCGCAAGCCTTACCGAGACCCTTTGATTTCAGGTAACTGGTTGGATAGAGCATTTCCTGCATGCCGGGACCGCCGCGCGGACCTTCATAGCGGATCAGCACAATGTCGCCAGCCTTGATCTTGCCATTGAGAATGGCAAGAACCGACGAGTCCTGACTTTCGAAAATACGCGCTGGACCGGAGAATTTCAGGATGGAATCATCCACACCTGCCGTTTTCACGATGCAACCATCTTCGGCCAAATTGCCGTAAAGCACGGCCAGACCGCCATCCTGACTAAAAGCATGTTCTTTTGAACGGATAACACCCTTTTCACGGTCGGCATCAACGCTGTCAAAGCGGCGTTCCTGAGAAAACGCAACCTGTGTTGGCACACCACCCGGAGCGGCTGAGAAGAACTTATGCACCATTTCGCTCTTGGTGCGTGTTACGTCCCACGTATCAAGCGCCTTGCCCATGGTTTCGCTGTGTACGGTTGGCAGATTTGTATTGATCAGGCCCGCTTTATCGAGCTGACCCAGAATGCCCATGATGCCGCCTGCGCGATGCACGTCTTCCATGTGAACCGTGTTGTTGGCAGGTGCAACTTTACAAAGTACCGGAACGCCGCGCGACAGGCGGTCAATATCCGCCATAGTGAAGTCGATTTCGGCTTCCTGAGCGGCTGCAAGCAGATGAAGAACCGTATTGGTCGAACCACCCATGGAAATGTCGAGCGTCATCGCATTTTCAAACGCTTCAAAGCTCGCAATCGAGCGTGGCAACACACTTGCGTCGTCCTGCTCATAATAACGGCGCGCAAGATCGACGATCAGATGACCAGCTTCAACAAACAGGCGCTTGCGGTCAGCATGGGTTGCAAGCGTCGAGCCATTGCCCGGCAGCGACAGACCAAGCGCTTCGGTGAGGCAGTTCATCGAGTTCGCTGTAAACATGCCAGAACACGAACCGCAGGTCGGGCAGGCAGAACGTTCAATCGCCTTGACCTGATCGTCAGTGTAGCTGTCGTCAGCTGCTGCAACCATTGCATCCACGAGATCGAGCTTCTTGACCTGATCGTCCCAGATAACCTTGCCGGCTTCCATCGGGCCACCGGAGACAAACACGACTGGAATATTAAGACGCAGCGACGCCATCAACATGCCGGGCGTGATCTTATCGCAGTTGGAAATGCAGACCATCGCATCGGCGCAATGGGCATTGACCATATATTCGACCGAGTCAGCTATCAATTCGCGCGAAGGCAGCGAATAAAGCATGCCGTCATGACCCATCGCGATGCCGTCATCGACTGCAATCGTATTGAATTCCTTGGCAACGCCGCCTGCTTTTTCGATTTCGCGCGCGACGAGCTGGCCAAGGTCTTTAAGATGCACATGGCCAGGAACGAACTGCGTGAACGAATTCACCACAGCGATAATTGGCTTGCCAAAATCCTCATCTTTCATGCCGGTGGCGCGCCATAGGCCGCGCGCGCCAGCCATGTTGCGGCCGTGAGTGGTAGTACGCGAACGATAAGGAGGCATTTTCAAACCTTTTAGGAACTGTTCTAACTTTGATGCCGGTATGCCAGAATCATTTCCGCAGAGCAAAGCGCAAATTGCCCCAGAGACTGCACTGGCGCACTATTTTTAAGGCACGTTGCATTCCACGGAAGGTTCAGGCGTGCAATAGCAATTGCAGGCGCCGACACGGATAATCTAACACATTATTGATATAATGCAAAAGATTTTGCCATTCAAACGTAATGAAATTTCTCGATACGCATTCCGAAACGTGTGGAGACGTATTCGAATAATTTGCGCGTTAAAGATTAATCGGCTGTTGAGGCCTTCGCCATAGCCTTATCGAGCATGGCATTTGCCGTTTTCATACGCTGTTCAGCAGCCAGACGAAACTCCTGGGGCAAACGGTCGGGATGGTTCATTGCTGCAAAACTGCGCCGCAATCGTTGTAAGTCCTCACGGTTCATCTCGGAGCGCAAACCAAGCTCCGAGCTTATGTGTGACGGAGACTGATTTTTCATGCGACGAGCGAGTTCCGCGTTTTCCCGATCAAGAGCGCCAGCGGTATGAGCGGTGCTTTCGATATCAAACAGGGCAGGGCACCACTGAGTTGTACCGACAGGATTTAAATCAGCTGCAAATATCGTTGAAGCAAACCCTGCTTGGGTATTGCGTGATCTTGCATCAGCAATATCAACTGGCTCTGTCTGTTTGAGAACAGTCGCAAAGTCGGGAAAATCACCACGCATTACAGGCGCTGCACCAATTCAGGCGATAGCGCTGATGCCAATGCCCGGGTCAATACATATGGCGGTACTGGCTTATGAAAAACAGGAACTTCAGGATATCGCGCTGAAAGGTGTGCCGGCAATCCGCCGCCCGTGTGAATCACGACAAAAATGTTACGGCTCTTCAACCTGTCAAGAATGGGTTCAAGATCACCATCGGCCAAATTCACATCCAGAATTGCCGCATCAACATCCTGTTTGTTGATGAGATCAATTGCCTGTCTAACGGTGCCTACGGGGCCGACAACAGTACCGTTGGCATCTTCCACAGTAGCAGCTACATCGAGAGCGACGAAAATTTCGTCCTCCACGACCAGTATCCGCCTTTGTTCGAGATTATCCATCGTCTTTCCAATGTCGCTTTCTGTCTAGTTTTCAGTAAACCCGTTTGCGCGGGCTATCACAGAAACAATGCGCAAGGACACAGGGAGGTTCCCTGAGCAATAAGTATAATCGATGAATGGTGAATCAAATCTTTACTAAGCGCGATGCTGGCGATCTGTCATTTATACAAATCGCCAAAGCCGGCTGTACAGCGCTAAAACGCTGTGAAAGTGAGCGTGGTCAGGGACCGGACAATGTTTGGAATATTCAACACATTTTCATTGATGAATTTGCCAATATCGTCGCCTTCTTTCACGTAAATCTTGGCCAGAAGATCGTATTCGCCGCTGGTGGAATAAAGCTCCGATACGATCTCGCGCTTATACAAGATATCTGCAACGTCATATGTCTTACCGGGCGCGCATTGCAGTTGCAGGAACACAGGTTTCATATTTCTTCCTTTCGCCAGCAGCTAATCAGTCTCGACCAGCATCGTTGGCTCGTTATCCTGACTGGTTTCAAGCATGGTCATACAGCTTAAATCAAGTGTGTTTCACAGTTTTCAGGTTGTGTAATCATTTACTGAATTGTGTTTTTAACCAAGGAGGGAGATAAGATTTAACGGATGTCTAAATAAGAAAATAATTTATGCTCTATGTATTGCCCGCCATTCTTATCGTTTTTTCATTGGCCTTTGTCATCGTCTGGGCCATCGATGGAAGACGTGTTTATCTGCTGTGGTGCGCTCTCTGCTTTTTCTTCATTGGTTTAGCGATGCTTTCTCAGTTGGTCGATATTCCGGCTGATGATGGTTCCAACACAATGTTTACGGCGACGATCTATGCTTTGGGAACGTTGGCAGGTGGACAAGGCATTCTCCAAAGATCTGGCCTTCGCATTCCCTTATGGTTCTGCATTGCCAGTCTCGTTTCTATTTTTTTGGGCGTTGTTTATTTCCTATATGTCTCACCGAGTTTGATTGGCCGAGTTTATGTCGTCAATTTCGGTCTTGCTTTTATGATCCTGACAATTGTCTGGTTTCTGCGCCGCTTAATACAGGGCACGATTGCCGATAGAGTCATGCTGGGCATGCTCCTTCTCGTCGCCCTACAGTTTTTTCCGCGAACATTGCTGACAGCGCATTCGGTCTCAGGTGAAACAGTGATCGACTTTGCGTTCACACCTTTCTGGCAATGGACTGTTTTTTCAACGGCTGTGGCATCAGTAATTGCTGGATTGGTGCTGTTTGCGGCAGTTGGTGCTGATCGCCTGAGCGAACTCGCACATGAACGCGACAGCGACCCGCTCACAGGACTCCTTAATCGTCGTGGGCTTGAAGAGCGTATGCGATCCACTGAGCGTAGCAATCTTTCCGGGTGGATTGTTGCTTGTGACATTGATCACTTTAAAACCATCAACGATCTCCATGGTCATGCGGCGGGCGATGCTGTCCTGAAAGAATTTGCAGATATTCTTCAGTCTTATTCTGGTGATCGCAATTTGACGGCACGTATTGGAGGTGAAGAGTTTATTCTTTATCTCGACGATATGCCTTCATATGAAGCTTTCGCTCTGGTTGAGACAATTCGCGAAACTGTGAATGATCGACAGTTTGCGCGTTTGTCGGCAGGTGAGCAGGTTACGTGCAGTTTTGGTGCCGCAAAGCTCGAAAGCCACGGGGATTTCTGGAAAACAGTCGAGGCCGCTGATAAGATTTTGTATGCTGCTAAGGACGCTGGACGGAACAGAACGTTCTTTGGCAGCTAATTTTTTTGATCGCAACAAAGGCGTGATGGGACGGTGTTTTTTTGATAGATAAATGTTTTGTGATAACAATAACGTGAGGGGCAGCGGAAAACCGCAAAAATGTGCTAGGAGCTTCCTCATTCAAATTTTTACGAAGCGAGTTTTTTAAAATCCAATGAATTTTCTATCAGTCCTATTTTCCCGTCTGACCACTAAAGGTCTTTTATCGTTCTTCACTCTATCAGTCGTCGTTTCTCTAAATGCACCCGCTCTGGCAATGACCGCCCTTGAAAAAGCGCAGCTTGAGAAGCTTGATCCCGCAACGCGCCTTGAGCAGCGCTGTGATGTCGAGGCAATGGAACAGATCAGCCGCGATGTCCGCAAGTTCTCCGTCGACAAGGTTTTGGCTTATGCGTTTTCCGACCCACGCGCTGGAAAAAACAGCATAAAGGCTGATGGAGCAGCATTCCGCAGCGGTGAGCATTGGTACAAGCTCGCATTTATGTGCAAGACCGATGATGACCACATCAGCGTAACCTCATTTGATTATGAAATCGGCGACGAAGTTCCAAAAGATCAATGGGACAAGCATTACCTCGTCCCATAGCCAAATTTATTGTTCGCTATCATCGGCGCGGCATGCTGCAAGTATCGTCACTTCCTTCGCTGAATCATCAGCTTCAAGATGCGTTAAAACAGCCTTGCCGTCTTTCTCGTTCCAGCGATAGCTGTCCTGTTCATCCATAGCGACATATTTTTTCAACGCGTCATGCCACTGTAGCGCGACCATTTTTCCCTCGGCGTCAAGCACTGCAATGGCTGGCTGTTCACCGGCATGGATATAGGTGACCGGTACGACCACACCACGTTCGCATATATAATCTGTGCGAATGACTGAATCACGGCTGATCGATTGGGCTAATGCTGGCCCAGTCATCAGAAAAGCCGCAGTGAGTGCGATGACCATAGTCTGAGTTTTGCTTCGCATGGAGGCCTCTCTATTGGCATGTTTTGGAACTCATCTTATTGTAATGTGACAGCTATTCACTTCAAGGCATCAAATTGTCTTATGATTAAGGGAGCAATTTTTTGTTCATAAAAAATCTTACGAATTTTCAATATTCTAATGGAACCGAAATCATGGTATTCCGTTGTGAGTGTGCTGGTCGTTAGATCGGCCGGGACCCGGACTAAATTTGCCCCCGCAATCCCAATCCGGGTCCCACCCTTTTCAAGGTTCAGCCAATTAAAGAGCTGGCTTCTTCTCATTCCTACATTGATAATTCTTACCTCCCTCTCAGTTTTAAAAGAGGGTGTTGGAAAATTTATTCCTTAAAATTAGCTCTGATCGCTTAGAATTTTCGTACAGCGTTTAAATAACAGAAACCTTGTGGCATCCTGTGATCACTGTCCTCTGATACTCTTTGAGGAATGAAACGCGGAGAGGTGGACCTGAACATGTCGAAGAAAATATCGAAATTTTCATTCGCGCTTGCAACTTTTGTTGCGGCCGCAGCGCTTGCCGGTGGAATTCAGGCAAGTCATGCTGATCAGACATTGCTCAACGTGTCCTATGATCCGACACGAGAGCTTTACAAGGATTATAACGCAGCTTTTGCCAAGCACTGGAAAGATGAAACCGGCGAGACGGTCACAATTCGGGCGTCGCATGGTGGATCGGGCAAGCAGGCACGCTCGGTTATTGACGGTGTAAAGGCTGACGTCGTCACGCTTGCTCTTGAAAGCGATATTGACGCCATTGTTGAGCATTCCGGCAAGATTGATAAGGATTGGCGCAAACGCCTTCCCGACAACTCATCGCCTTATACGTCCACGATTGTTTTCCTTGTGCGCAAGGGCAATCCAAAAGGCCTCAAAGATTGGGGCGATCTTGTAAAAGATGGGGTTGAAGTCATCACACCAAATCCGAAAACATCGGGCGGTGCGCGCTGGAACTATCTCGCTGCATGGGCATGGGCGCATAAAGAATATGGCGGCGATGAAGCCAAGATAAAGGAATATATCGGCGAACTGTTCCGTCATGTGCCGGTGCTGGATACGGGTGCACGCGGTTCAACCACAACCTTCGTGCAGCGTCAGTTGGGTGATGTGTTGCTCGCTTGGGAAAACGAAGCCTATCTCTCTATCGCAGAGTTTGGCGACGATGCTTTTGACATTGTTGTGCCACCTCAGTCGATCCTTGCAGAGCCGCCAGTAGCGCTCGTTGACAAAAATGCCGATGACAACGGAACCCGGAAAGTGGCGGAAGCTTACCTTGAATATCTTTATTCGCCGGAAGGTCAGGGTCTGGCATCTAAGCATTTCTATCGCCCATCGAAGCCTGATGTGGTGCCAGCTGACCAGAAGCGCGATTTCCCGCAGTTGCAGCTTGTGACGATTGATGATCCAATCTTTGGTGGATGGGCCAAGGCGCAGCCTTATCACTTCGGTGATGGCGGAACGTTCGATCAGATCTACAAGCCAGCAAAATAAACTGCTCTTGGTTACGAGTCAGTACGACCAATAAAAGGGAACATAACGATGTCTTCTCACCCTGCACCGGTCAGAGCAGGGTGGCATTTCAGAAAACCGAGCGTCATTCCAGGCTTTGGACTGACACTCGGTTTTAGTGTCGCCTATTTGACTCTGCTTATTCTTATTCCGCTGGCGGCACTTGTGCTGCGTTCGACTGATGTTGGCTTTGCGGGATTCTGGAAGATCGTCACAGATGCGCGCACGATTGCGGCACTTGAAACGAGCTTTGGCACGGCTTTCATCGCAGCACTGGTCAATGTGGTCTTTGGTGTCATTCTTGCGTGGGTTCTGGTGCGCTATCGCTTTCCGGGGCGCAGGTTCATCGATGCGATTGTCGATATTCCCTTCGCACTTCCGACAGCTGTCGCCGGTATCGCGCTGGCATCTATCTATGCGCCCAATGGCTGGATTGGCAGCCTGCTGACCCCTTTTGATATTCGGATTGCCTTTTCGCGCGCTGGCATCATCGTGGCGCTGATCTTTATCGGCCTGCCCTTTGTGGTGCGCACGGTGCAGCCGATCATGGAAGAGATCAGTCGCGAGGTTGAAGAAGCCGCAGCCACTCTTGGTGCATCGCGTTTTCAGACCATTTGGCGCGTACTTTTGCCAAGCCTTCAACCGGCCATTCTCACCGGCTTTGCGCTTGCTTTCGCGCGCGGCGTTGGGGAGTATGGCTCAGTCATCTTCATTGCTGGCAATACGCCTTATGTTTCAGAAATTGCGCCGCTTCTGATCGTGATCCGGTTGGAAGAATATGATTATGCTGGTGCAACTGCGCTTGCCACTGTCATGCTGGCGCTGTCATTTGCCATGTTGCTGTTCATCAATCTGATCCAGTCGTGGACGAGAAAGAAGTACGGCTATGGCGTATAATGCTTCCACGCGCAGCGCTGTGACCGAAAGCCTGCCAACACGGATTATTCTGATCGGCATAGCGCTGGTTTTTCTCGCGCTGTTTCTGATCCTCCCGGTTATTGCGGTTTTTGTGGAAGCTTTTCGCAAAGGCACTGGCGAATATCTGGCGGCACTGGTTGAACCGGATGCCGTTGCAGCCATCAAGCTCACGCTTCTGGTGGCGGTGATTTCGGTGCCGGTCAATCTGGTTTTTGGTGTCGCTGCTGCATGGGCAATTGCCAAGTTCGAATTTAAGGGCAAGGCGCTTCTGACCACGCTGATTGATCTGCCATTTTCAATCTCGCCGGTTATTTCGGGTCTGGTGTTTGTGCTACTATTTGCAAGCCATGGCCTCATTGGACCTTGGCTTGAAAGTCATAATATTCAGATCCTGTTCGCAGTGCCGGGCATTGTGTTGGCGACTTTGTTTGTGACATTTCCTTTTGTGGCGCGTGAACTGATACCGCTTATGCAGGAGCAGGGAAGCGGTGACGAAGAAGCAGCGATTTCGCTGGGTGCGAATGGCTGGCAGACATTTCGTTATGTTACGCTGCCCAATATAAAATGGGGCCTTCTCTACGGCGTCCTGCTTTGCAATGCGCGTGCGATGGGCGAATTTGGTGCGGTTTCGGTGGTGTCTGGACATATTCGCGGCCTGACCAACACCATGCCTCTGCATGTCGAAATTCTCTATAATGAGTATAATTTCGTTGCGGCTTTTGCCGTGGCATCGCTGCTGGCACTACTGGCTCTCGTGACACTGGCGGTCAAAGCATTTCTTGAATTGCGCTATGGCGATGAACTGGCTGGCAGTAACGGGCATTAGTCTTTAAGTTAGAGAAAAGAGAATAAACCGTCCGGTTTTATTAACCAGTGGCGGTAGGGGAAAGGGTCTGGAATGGAAGTTCGTGTCGCCGGTGTGCGTAAAGAGTTTGCTCGCTTTCCGGCATTGCATAATGTGTCGCTTGATATCCGCTCATCCGAGCTGATTGCTTTGCTTGGACCGTCAGGTTCCGGCAAGACAACTTTGCTGCGCCTGATTGCTGGTCTGGAAAAGCCAACCGATGGTGCCATTTATTTTGGTGATGAAGATGCTTCGCACAAAAGCGTGCAGGAGCGTAATGTCGGTTTCGTGTTTCAGCATTATGCGCTGTTTCGCCATATGACGGTCGCCGATAATATCGGCTTTGGCCTTAAGGTTCGTCCAAGTCGCACGCGCCCTGAAAGTTCAGAAATCCGCCGCCGCGCGCTCGAATTGCTCGATCTCGTGCAGTTGAAAGGCCTTGAAAATCGCTATCCATCGCAACTCTCTGGTGGTCAGCGTCAGCGTGTAGCCCTTGCCCGCGCCATGGCAATTGAGCCGAAGGTACTGTTGCTCGATGAGCCGTTTGGTGCGCTTGATGCGCAGGTGCGTAAGGAATTGCGTCGCTGGTTGCGCGAAATTCACGACAAAACAGGCCATACCACTGTTTTCGTGACGCATGATCAGGACGAAGCGCTGGAGCTTGCTGATCGTGTGGTGGTGATGAGCCAAGGCCGTATCGAGCAGATCGGTACGCCGGATGAAGTTTATGACAATCCCAACTCACCCTTTGTCTATGGCTTCATCGGGGAATCGAGCACGCTGCCTGTGCGCATAGAGAATGGCGAAGTCTGGCTTGCAGATCGCAATATCGGCCTCACTCTCGAGAACACAGCTGACGGCGAAGCAAAGCTGTTTTTCCGCCCGCATGAGGTTGAACTGCTTGATGGTTGCGGCGGCTGTATCGCGGGCACGGTTGTTGCGAGCCGAAGATCAGGCGGCAAGCGCCGTGTCGAACTTGAAATCGGTGGTTCGCGTGAGCGCGTTGAAATCGAAATCCCTGCCGAACATCCTGCGTCGGAAAAAAGCCGTATCGCTTTTCGTCCACGTTATTGGAAGGTTTTTGGCCGCGAAGACGCCGAAAATGCATCGGCAGCGCTCGATAAGGCTTCATAAATCTGCTGCACAGCCGATTTATTCTCTTCAAGCATCATCCGCATCCTAACCGGGGTGCGGATTTTTTTATGTCGCATGAAGGTTTGCTTGCCCGGTAAGTATTACAATGAAGCTAGACTCTGGGTGGTATTATTTTTATTTTCAGTATGTTAGGGTTGTGGAAACCGCACATTTCATAACGCAACATTACTATCGGGAAAGATTTGTGCGTTGCGATTTAAACGATTTGAATATCAGCACAATCTGTCGTCGCATTTTAGACAAATGATATCGACATTCAGGGAACCGATTACGAATACTGTCGTTTTTCTGAATTGAAATTCTAACTCGTATTCACCCGCCGCATTCAACTCATTCCCTTCGGAAAGGCTGTTAAGGCACATGCCGGAATCGACTTCTTCGCCGTCAAAATCGTCCATCGTCGATCGCAAGACTTCGGATCAGATTCCGCCCGAACAACCTTCTCCAATACGCGCTCTCTACAAAAGTGATGATGAGCTGCGTGAACTCGCCGCATCTGTTGCGCGTGGAGATGAGCTGGCGCTGCCCGGCTATCAAGCCTTTGAATTTGATGAGCGCCTGTCTGAGAACGGCAAGCTTATCCTTCATGCTTATCGCTCATCGGACGCTGCATCGCGTGCAGGCGAAACGATCACACCCGCTGCACAATGGTTGCTCGACAATCATTATCAGGTCGATAAGACAGTTCAGCAGACCCGGAGGGATTTGCCGCGCAAGTTCATTCGCCAACTGCCAACTTATGCAGCGCAGAAAGACATGCCACGCATTTTCGCGCTGGCTTGGCTTTATGTGGCGCATACGGATAGCAACTTTTCGCTCAAGTCATTGACAGCACTTGTGCAGGGTTTCCAGACTGTGGAGCCGCTCAAGATTGGTGAATTGTGGGCGCTGCCTTCGGCTGTGCGCTTTTTCCTGATCGAGAACGTGCGTCGTCTTGCACTTCGCGTTGATCGCGCACGCGACATGCGCAATCTCGCCAATACGGCGGCTGACCGCATCGTGATTGCTGCCAATGAGCATGAGCTGGAGACGGTTCTCGCACAATACTCAAAGGCTGCGCGCGACAGCACCTTTGCCACGCATTTGCTTTATCGTCTGCGCAGCGCGTCCACCGATACATCTGCTGCATCAAGCTGGCTTGAACGGATTCTCGATCAAGAGGGCAGCAACGCCGAAGACGCGATTGTCGAGGAACATGCCCGTCAGTCTACCGGCGGTGTGACCATGGGCAATGCGATCAGCAGTTTGAAGCGCATTGACGATATTGACTGGGAAACATGGTTTGAAACCGTCAATGAAGTTGATGCGATCCTGCGCGATCACAGCGATTTTGAACTGCTCGATTTTCGCTCGCGCAATGCCTATCGTGTGACCATTGAAAAGCTTGCCCGCTTTTCAAACATGAGCGAAATTGACATCACCTGGGCGGCGCTCAAACTTGCAGAAGACAGCAAGGTTGATGACAACCAGCCCGAAGGCAAAGGCTCTATTGCCTATTACCTTTCCGGTGATGGTCGAACAGAGCTTGAGCAGCTTTGCGGTTATAAAGCGCCATTCGGCACCAAAGTCCTGCGCTTTTATCGTGGTCTGGGCCTGTTTGGTCTGTTTATTCCGACTGCGATCTTCACGGTCATTATTCTGGCAATCGTGCATTACTGCATGATGAAGGCTGGCCTCTCGGCTGATTGGCGCGCGCTCTTCACCATACTGGCACTCTTCCCGGCAATGGATGCGTCTTACTCGCTATTCAACGCGCTCGTGCCGCGTTTTGTGCAGCCGACACGTTTGATCGGATTTGAATACAAGGAAGGCCTGCCGGCTGAGGCGCGCACGCTGGTTGCTGTACCAACGCTGATTACCTCGCGTGATTCCATCGATGAGCAGATCCGCAATCTTGAAGTCCATTATTTGACCAATCCGCGCGGCGAGATTTATTTCTCGCTGGTGAGCGATTGGACGGATGCCAAGCAGGAAATCACGCCTGCTGACATGGAAATCTACGAATATGCGCGCGAAGAAATCGCCAAGCTCAATGAGCACTATACCGGCGATGAACAGCCGCGTTTCTTCCTTATGCACCGTCGCCGGCTTTACAACGAAAAGCAGGGCTGCTGGATGGGCTGGGAGCGCAAGCGCGGTAAGCTGCATGAGCTGAACCTGTTGTTGCGTGGCGATCAGGACACGAGCTATTTTGCTCCGGATGCCCGTCTGCCAAAAGACATAAAATATGTGATGACGCTTGATGCGGATACGCGTCTGACGCCTGAATCTGTCACCAATCTGGTCGGTAAGCTCAGCCATCCGCTCAATCGTCCGGTATTCGATGAAAAAACAGGCCGTGTTGTGCGCGGTTACGGCATTTTGCAGCCACGCGTTACGCCATCGCTGACCACTGGCGACGAAGCATCGTTCCTGCAACGCGTGTTCTCGGTCAATCGCGGTATTGACCCTTATGTGTTTGCTGTTTCCGACACCTATCAGGATTTGTTGGGCGAAGGTTCCTTCACGGGTAAGGGCCTTTACGACATCGACGCTTTTGAAACGGCGCTTAAAAATCGTGTGCCGGAAAATACGCTGCTCAGCCACGATCTTCTCGAAGGTGGCTATGCACGTGCGGCCCTCGTTAGTGACGTTGAAGTCGTTGAAGATTATCCGACTGGCTATAATGTTGACGTATCGCGTCATCATCGCTGGGCACGTGGTGACTGGCAGCTTCTGCCATGGCTTTTCTCTACAAGTCGTGGCGTCAGCGCAATTACCCGCTGGAAGATGGTCGATAATCTGCGTCGCTCATTGAACCCAATCATGTGGTTGATTGCATCGGTTGTTGGCTGGACCATTCTGCCGATTGGCGTCGCCTCCGTCTGGCAGGCATTCCTGATCGTCAGCATGTTCGTGGCACCGACTTTCGGTATTCTGACTAATCTTATTCCATCGAATATGGATTACTCGTTGAAAGGTCATGCGCAGTCGGTTCTGACTGATATTGCGCTCGGCACAGCCGATGTCGCCCTTCGTACGACTTTCATCGCGCATTCGGCATTCTTGATGGCCGATGCAATTGTGCGCACGATTTATCGCCTGTTTGTATCGCATCGCGATCTACTCGAATGGAAGACGGCTGCGCAGGCAAAATCATCGCCGGATACGCTACTTTATTATTTCCAGCTGATGTGGCCTGCCATTATCATTGCTGGTCTTGCGGTGTTTATCCCGCTTGGTGCTGATAGCCATGCTGCACTGATTGCGGCGCCTTTTGCGGTGATCTGGTTTGCATCGCCACTGATCGCCTGGCTCGTCAGTCGTTCAGCCAAGCCTCAGGATACGCTGGAAGTTCTCTCCTCTGACAAAGCCGATTTGCGCCGTTATGCGCGTCGCACATGGCGCTATTTCGCCGAGTTTTCCAATGAGGAAAACAACCATCTGCCGCCGGATAACTTTCAGGAAGACCCAGCACCGATTGTTGCTCAGCGCACGTCGCCAACCAATATCGGCGTCTATGTTCTGTCCGTTGTCGCGGCCCGCGATTTTGGCTGGATCGGTTTTGATGAAACGCTTAATCGCCTTTCTTCGACCATCACAACGCTCGAGAAGATGGAGAAATATCAGGGCCATCTCTACAACTGGTATGAAACCAACACGCTGACGCCGATGCGTCCGCTCTATGTTTCTGCGGTCGATAGTGGCAATCTGGCTGGCCATCTTGTGACGCTTTCTTCGGCACTCGAAGAATGGGCAGAAGCGCCAAGTGTCTACCTTCAGGCTGATCTCGACGGCATCCTCGACGTGAATGATATTCTTGAGGAAAGCATCGCGCAGATACCGGATGATCGTCGTATTCTGCGTCCGCTTCGTCGTCGTCTGGAAGAGCGGATTGCCAATTTCCGCCGTGCCGTTCGCACCATCAAGGAAGAGCCCGAAACAGCATCTTTCCGCACCATCAATCTGTCGCTTTTTGCGACCGACATTGTGCGCTTGATGGAAGAACTGGATAGCGAAATCGAAACAGCGGCAAGTGCTGAAGCCAAGGAATGGGCCAATATTCTGGTCGATACCTGTAAAGCACACACCGATGATTCCGTTGGTGAGCACAACACCGACGAGCTGCGTGAACGTCTGCAAGATCTGGCCGGGCGCGCGCGTCAGTTGGCCTTTGATATGCAGTTTGGCTTCCTGGAGCGCAAAGAGCGTCGCCTTCTCTCCATCGGTTTCCGCGTGCAGGAAAACGAACTGGACGAAAGCTGTTATGATCTTCTGGCGTCCGAAGCGCGTCTTGCCAGCTTGTTCGCGATTGCCAAGGGCGACGTGCCGGTTGAACATTGGTTCAAGCTTGGTCGCCTTCTGGTGCCGGTTGGCTGGAAGGGCGCTCTGCTTTCCTGGTCCGGCTCAATGTTCGAATATCTGATGCCGCCGCTGGTCATGTCCGAGCCGCTTGGTTCGCTTCTTGATCAGACCAATAAGCTCGTTGTGCAGCGCCAGATTGATTATGCGACCTCGCGCGGCCTGCCATGGGGTATTTCGGAAGCAGCATTCAATGCGCGCGATGCGCATATGAATTACCAGTATTCCAACTTTGGCGTGCCGAACCTCGGCCTTCAGCGTGGTCTGTCGCGTAATGCGGTTATTGCGCCTTATGCAAGCTTGCTTGCAGCGCAGTATCAACCAGCGGCAGCTGTTGCCAACTTGAAGCGCCTTGCAAAGCTTGGTGCGCTTGGTCGCTATGGCTTCCACGATTCAGTTGATTTCACACCATCGCGTGTTCGGGAAGGCGAGCAATATGCCGTGGTGAAAAACTACTATGCCCACCATCACGGCATGGCGATTATCGCGGTCAACAACGTGATTTTCGAAGGCCGTATGCGTGAGCGTTTCCACTCTGACCCGGTGATCGAAGCAGCAGAACTTCTGTTGCAGGAAAAAGCACCGCGCGAAATCCCGATGATCTATGCGAAGACGGAAAATCCGATGCGCGTGGATTCGGGCGGCTTCGACGATGCACCAATGCGCATCATCGATGTGCCGTTCAAGGCACCACGCACCACGCATATGATGTCGAATGGTCAATATGCGCTGATGGTCACGGCCAATGGTTCGGGCTACAGCCGCTGGCACAATTGGGACATCACGCGCTTCCATGCTGATGCATCGGAAGATCTTCAGGGCAGCTTCCTGTTCCTGCGCGATATGGAAAGCGGTTATTGGTGGTCGGCGACCGGCGAGCCAGTGCGCAATCCGGACGAAGAAACCAAGACTGTCTTCACCGAAGACAAGGCGGAGTTTTACAAAACAGCCGGTGACATCAAGACTGTCATGGAAGTGATTGTCTCGTCAGAATCCGATGGTGAAGGCCGCAGGCTCGACATTATCAACACCTCTGCGCGTGATCGCGTGATTGAAGTGACGTCCTATTCCGAACTGGTGTTAACAGACAGCGATAGCGATGCAGCGCATCCGGCCTTCGCCAAGATGTTCGTTGAAACGGAAATCGCAGATAATGGCTCGACCATCTATGCGAAGCGTCGCAAACGTGCGCCGTCCGATCCGGATATTCACGTCGCGCATTTTGTGACCGACCTGTCTGGTTCAGTCCGTGAAACGGAAGTCGAAACAGACCGTCGTGCCTTCATCGGGCGTGGCCGTTCGCTGCGCGATGCAGCTGCCTTTGATGACGGTGCAAAGTTCACCGGAAGTCAGGGTTGCGTGCTTGATCCGATTGCATCGGTGCGCACACGTGTCCGCGTTCCGGCCCACAAGAAGGTGAGCCTCGTCTTCTGGACATTCGCCGGCGGTAGCCGCGATGCGGTGGAGCACGCTGTTGCAACCCATCGTCATCCGGAAACTTTCGTTCGCGAATATTCATTGTCTTGGACAAGCTCGCAGGTACAGCTCTACCATATTGGCATCAAGCCAGCGGAAGCAGCCGACTATCAAAAGGTTGCAGCCTATCTGCTCTATCCAGAGCGGACGATGCGTCAGCCGCCGGAAACCATTGCAGCAGGTCTTGGCAAGCAGTCGAACCTCTGGCCAATGTCGATCTCGGGCGACTATCCGATCTTTGCACTTCGTATCGATAATGAAGTCGATCTTGACGTGCTGCGTGGCGTGCTGCGCGCACAGGAATACTGGCGCAGCAAGGGCCTGACTGTGGATGTTGTCGCGGTCAATGAACGCGCCTTCTCCTATGCACAGGATACGCAGCGCGCGATTGACTGGATCATCGAGGGCTTCCGCGCCCGCGGTGGCGGTCAGCCTCATATATTTGCGGTCCGTCGCGATCAGATGAGCGAAGAGAGCTACAATACGCTGCTCGCTTCCGCTCGTATTGTCATGCACGCGCAGAACGGCTCGTTGGCCGAACAGCTTCGTCGCAGCGAAGAACTGACTGTCGATCTGGCTGCACGCGGTGACGGTAAGACGCCAGCTTCACAGCAGGGTCTTGGTGCTGCCGGTCTTGCACCGGCGACAATCGAACGTGGCACTGAAGAGCGCCGTATGGTCGCCAAGCCAAAGCCTGTTGTGCGTCCTGCTCCAACCGGTGATGATCTCCAGTTCTGGAATGGCTATGGTGGCTTTGCCCAGGATGGTAGCTATGTCGTGCGCATCAACAATCGCACAACCACGCCGCATCCGTGGATCAACGTCATCGCCAATCCGAATTTCGGTTTTCACGTCTCGGCAGAAGGCTCAGCCTTCACATGGGCTGGCAACAGTCGCGATTATCAGCTCACCCCTTGGGCGAATGATCCGGTCACCAACCGCCCGGGCGAGGCGATCTATATTCTCGACCGCGAAACGGGACGCAGCTTTGCCCCAACGGCAAGTGTGCTCCGTGATGAGGCCGTAACCTATGAAGCGCGTCACAGCCACGGCTACAGCACGTTCGCGGCCCAGCATGGCGAACTGGCACTGGAGTTGACCCATCTTGTCGATGCGGAAAAGCCAGTTAAGCTTTCACGTCTGACGATCACCAATAAGGGTCGCTCCAAGCGCAAGCTGCGCGTCTATGGCTATGCTGAATGGGTGTTGGGCAATGCCCGCTCCAAGAATGTGCCGTTCATCGTGCCATCGCAGGATGAAGAACTCGGCGCACTCTTTGCAGGCAATCCATATCATCCGGACAAGTCTGGTCAGGTGGCGTTCTTTGCGGCAACGGAAAAGCCGCAATCGGTAACCGCTGATCGTGGCGAGTTTATCGGCTCGACGGGCTCGGTTGATCGTCCTGAAATCGTGCTGGCTGGTAAAGCGTTGTCCAACACGGTTGAAGCCGGTCGTGACCCGTGTGCCGCTCTAGCAATCGACGTGGAAGTGGGACCGGGTGAAAGTCGCGAAGTGGTGTTTCTCCTTGGCAATGCTGCCGATCAGCAGCAGGCAAAGGCGCTTGTCACAGAAAGCCGCAAGGCGTCCTTTGACGAGAAGCTTGATGCGTCCCGCAAGCATTGGGAAGGTCTCTTCGACCGCGTGCAGGTCAAAACACCTGATCCGGCATTTGATTTGTTGATCAATGGCTGGTTGCCTTATCAGGCGATTGCCTGCCGTATCTGGGCGCGTGCAGCTTTCTATCAGGCCAGTGGTGCTTTTGGTTTCCGCGACCAGTTGCAGGATACACTCTCTCTGTTGTTGATTGATCCGTCACTGGCCCGTGCGCAGATTCTTAACGCCGCTTCGCGTCAGTTCCCTGAAGGTGATGTCCAGCATTGGTGGTTGCCCGCGACGGGTGCGGGTGTTCGCACGCTGATCTCCGACGATGTGGTCTGGCTCGGCTATGGCACCTCGCTTTATGTGCAAACCACCGGCGATCATGCAATCCTCGATGAAAAGCTGGCGTTCCTGAAGGGACGCATGCTGGAAGAAGGTGAACATGACGCATTCTTTGAGCCGGAGATTTCCGATCAAACCGTAAGCCTTTATGAGCATTGTGCGCTGGCGCTTGATCTCGCAATCAAACGCACTGGCAAGCATGGGCTACCGCTGATGCTCGGCGGCGACTGGAACGACGGCATGAACCTTGTCGGCGTGAAAGGCGAGGGCGAAAGCGTTTGGCTGGGCTGGTTCCTTGCTTACACCTTGCGTCAGTTCATCCCGATTGCGCAATCCCGCAAGGATGGCCGCGCAAACGCTTGGGCCGCACATCTTGAAAGCCTGACTGCAGCACTTGATCGCGATGGCTGGGATGGAGAATGGTATCGTCGTGGCTTCTACGACAATGGTTCGCCGCTTGGTTCAAAAGACAGTGACGAATGCCAGATTGATGCCATTGCGCAGTCGTGGAGCGTGTTGTCTGGCGTTGCCGATCCGAAGCGTTCGGAACAGGCCATGGCTTCGCTTGAAAAGCACTTGCTTGACGACGAAGGCGAATTGCTGCGCCTGTTTACTCCGCCATTCGACAAGACGGTGCAGGAACCGGGTTACATCAAGGGCTATCCGCCGGGTGTTCGTGAGAACGGCGGTCAATATACCCATGGTGCAACATGGGCCATTCTGGCGCTCGCCCGCATGGGCAAGGCGGCGGAAGCCTGGAAGTTGTTCTCGCTGATCAGCCCGGTCAACCATGGTCGCAACCCGGATATCTACCGCGTTGAACCCTATGTGATTGCAGCCGATATTTATTCGGTCGAGCCGCGTCGCGGACAGGGCGGCTGGACCTGGTACACAGGTTCTGCTGGCTGGTTCTATCGCGTAGCGACTGAGGGCATTCTTGGTGTGACCAAGCGCGGTGATCGTCTGCATCTTGATCCAGCTTTGCCGCCTGAATGGGACGGCTATGAAGCAGAACTTCGCTTCGGTGAAGCGCTCTATCGTGTGAAGGTTGTTACGGGTGCCAAGACCAAAGCTATCAAGCTCGATGGTCGCAAAGTCACCAAGCCGGAAGACGGTGTAATCATCAAGCCAGATGGCGAACATGAAATCATTGTAGAGCTTCCCAAATCTGAATGAAGCATTTAAAAAGGCGGGTGAAAACCCGCCTTTCTTTTTGCTGCCAAGCATTTGGCTAGGCAGCGGTATATGCTCATGGAATGGAGGCCGTTATGGCCAAGACCGATATTGCGCGGCGCGTGTTCAATCATGCATGGAAGCTTGATCCGATTGTTCGCAGCCTGCTGGATACGGATTTCTACAAACTTCTGATGTTGCAGATGATCTGGGGACTTTACCCCAAGGTGGATGCCACCTTTTCGCTGATCAATCGCACGACTTCGGTGCGTCTTGCCGACGAAATTGATGAGGGCGAATTGCGCGCGCAGCTTGATCACGCGCGCACCCTGCGCTTTACCAAGAAAGAAATGATCTGGCTTGCGGGTAACAGCTTTTATGGCCGCAAGCAGATTTTCCAGCCTGAATTTCTGCATTGGCTGCCCGATTTCCAATTGCCAGAATATGAACTGAGCCGCAAAGACGGCCAGTATGAGCTGCATTTCCATGGTCCGTGGTCGCACACCACCATGTGGGAAATTCCGGCCCTCGCCATCATCAATGAGCTTCGCTCGCGCGCTGCGATGAAGAACTTGGGGCCGTTTTCGCTTGATGTTCTCTATGCCCGCGCCAAGGCCAAGATGTGGAGCAAGGTCGAGCGTTTGCGCGAACTACCTGATTTGAAGATTTCAGATTTTGGCACCCGTCGCCGTCATTCGTTCCTGTGGCAGCGCTGGTGTGTCGAGGCGTTGAAAGAAGGCATAGGCAATTCCTTTACCGGCACCAGCAATGTGCTTTTGGCGATGGATAATGATCTGGAAGCACTCGGCACTAACGCGCATGAACTGCCTATGGTGCTGGCAGCTCTGGCCAATACGGATGAGGAGCTGCAAACCGCGCCTTATCGCGTGTTGCAGGACTGGAACCGTTATTATGGTGGCAATCTTCTGATCGTGTTGCCGGACGCCTTTGGCACTGCTGCCTTCCTGCGCAATGCACCAGATTGGGTTGCCGATTGGACGGGCTTCCGCCCTGACAGCGCTCCGCCGATTGAAGGCGGCGAACGCATCATCGAATGGTGGAAATCACGCGGCAAAGACCCACGCGAAAAGCTACTGATTTTCTCAGATGCGCTTGATGTTGATACGATTGAGGAAACCTATCGCCACTTTGAGGGCCGCGTCCGCATGAGCTTTGGCTGGGGCACCAACCTCACCAATGACTTTGCCGGTTGCGCGCCGACAACCATTCATGGCCTCAAGGCTATTTCGCTGGTCTGTAAGGTGATTGATGCCAACGGACGTCCGGCGGTCAAGCTTTCCGATAATCCGCAGAAGGCGACGGGCGATCCGAAGGAAGTCGAGCGCTATCTGAAATTCTTCGGCAACGAAGAACGCGTCGAGCAGCTCGTCAAAGTCTGACGAGCTGCATCAATTATTCCATCAGGCGTGCAGTACCCGACAAGCGAATGGATTCGCCGCGTATATGGCCAATCTCTGCGCGAAGGTGTGATGGTACACCCATATCCTCGCCCTGAAATACTTCAATGGCGCCACCATGCGGCCAGCCGAGATCACGGAGATAGGCTGCAAAAGCAGCCGTTGAAGCGCCCGTTGCCGGGTCTTCATAAACACCGCCAGAGGCGAATGGATTGCGGCTATGAAAACGTGTGGGCGTTTCTGCGTGAACCAAAAGGATTGTGGTCCAACCCTGACGGTTCATCAACACGCGGCCACGTTGCAGGTCATAATGCATGGCCGCAAGCTTCTCGCGTGAGCGCAATGCCAGCACGATATGGTCAGCACCGGCGTGGATCAGCGCAGGTGGAATGCCCGGCGCCAGATCGTCCTGTTCGTAGTTGAACAAAGCCAGCGCCTGCTCAATTTCGATTTCCGATGCGGCGCGGTTGCGCGTTCCCGGTGATTGCAGGCTGGCGGCAAAAAGCTCGCCTTCCTTGCGGCCTTCTACGCTGATTTCGGCATTGTTGAGCTTCAATGCAAAACGCCCGTCACCTTCGCGCATGGCAAGCGCTGCACCCAGTGCGATTGTGGCATGGCCGCAGAAAGGAATTTCTGTTTCCGGCGCAAAATAGCGCACGCGAAAACCTCCATCTTCCGGCATGGCAAAGGCCGTTTCCGAAAAGCCAACATCTTTGGCGATTTTCTGCATGTCTTCGGTTGAAGGCAGTTTTTCAGAAATCAGTACACCGGCAGGATTACCGCCCTGATTACCTTGCGAGAAGGCAGCTATACGCAAGACGTTCAATGACATGTCCTTTGCCAACTTTCGATTCGTTCCCACCTTCTTCAATAGAAGGCGCTAAATGAGCTGGGTCAAGGGCAGGGGGCATTCGTTCACATGCAAGTTTGGAATGCGTTTTGATTTAGAGCGTGTCGCGCTTATTCGTATCCATAGCGCTCGCTCTAACTCCTTGTTTTTTACGCATGTCGTTATCGGAAAACCGGTTCCCACTTTTCCGCGACATGCTTTAGTCTTTCATTTCCGTCGCCCATGGCGGATTTGCACCCGCGCGCGAAACCGTCACTGCGGCAGCGCGCACGCCAAGCGCTACAGCTGCATGAATTTGGTCTTCATCGAGTTTGGAGATAGCTTCTTTGTCGAGAAGTCCCTGATAGTGCAGGCTCGCCAGAATACCGGCATTGACCGTGTCGCCAGCGCCGACCGTATCAACCACGTCAACCTTTACGCCGGGCACCCGAACGGTGGCGTTTGCGCTATAGGCATCAGCTCCATGTGCGCCTTTGGTGATGACAATCAGCTTCGGTCCGAGCTTAAGCCATCGCGCAGCAATCTCATCGTGACTGCCCTTTTCACCGAACCATTCAAGATCTTCGTCCGAAAGCTTTACAATATCCGCAAGCGCAATCATGCGCTTCATGCGTGCCAGATGCGTTTCGCGATCTTTGATAAAGCCTGTGCGGATATTCGGATCAAGGAACATCACGCGCTTTGATGCTTCGCGGTTCATCAGCGATTCATAAACACTGCCGCATGGCTCGGAAATCAGGCTGATGCAGCCAAAAAGCATGGCCTTGATCGCATCATCAATCGGCGGAATATCGCTTTCGGAGAGCATCCGCAAAGCTGTGTTTTCATCATAGAAAGCATAGCGCGCCTGCCCATCAACGAGGCGGACAAAAGCCAGTGTCGTCGGACGATCTGATGTGGCTGAAAATGAATAATCGACCTTCGAACGTGCGAGTGTGTCGCGCAGCACATCGCCGAACAAGTCCGATGAAAGGCCGGAGAAGAAGCCTGTTGGAACGTCAAGACGCCCAAGCGCAATCGCTGTGTTGAAAACCGACCCGCCAGCGAGCGGCAAAAATGCCGTTTCACCTGTCGCGGTTTCGCGTGGCAGCATATCGATCAGGGCTTCACCGCAGCATAGGATCATGGTTTCAACTCAGCTGTTAAATCGATTGAAGATTACAAAACGAGCAAGGTAAACACAAAAGCGCAGCGTTGATCAATGCCGCGCTTTTGAAAATCGATCAGACGTGCTGGCCGCCATTGATGTGAATTTCTGAACCCGTCACATAGGATGAGGCTTCGGAGCAGAGATAATAGATCGTCTCTGCAACTTCAGAGGTCTTGCCAAGACGACGCATTGGTAATTGCTCGACAAGCTTTTCTGTGCCGGGAGACAGGATTGCGGTGTCGATTTCGCCGGGTGCAATCGCATTCACGCGAATGCCATGTGGGCCAAAATCGGAAGCCATTTCACGTGTCAATGCTGCAAGCGCTGCCTTTGAGGTCGCATAGGCCGTACCCGCAAAAGGATGTACGCGGGATCCGGCAATGGAGGTCACATTGACCACCGAGCCTTGCGCAGATTCCAGTTCCTTGAACAAGCCACGCGCCAGCATGATCGGCGCCATGAAGTTTACCTGAAACACATCACGCCAAACAGCCATCGGCGTTTCGATGGAGTTGAGGCGGCGACCGCCTTCTGCCTTGGGCGAAATACCGGCATTGTTGACGAGCGCATGCAGCTTGCTGCCATTGGCTTCCAGTCGGCGGCGGATTTCAGCGATTGCCTTTCCGACGTCTTCTTGATCGGCAAGGTCGACCTTGATGTGGTCTTCCGGGCCTGCTGGCCATGGGCAATTCTCAGCGAAGTCCTGACGCGAGCAGGTGATGACGCGCCAGCCAGCGCGCGAAAAACGCTTTACCGTCGCATGGCCGATACCTCGGCTTGCGCCTGTCAAAACGATTGTTTTGCGTTCCGCTTCTGGCTTGGGAGCGTCAGACCGGGCCGCATCTGTTTGGGAAACTGTGGACATGAAAACCTCACTCTCCATCCTTGAATAGACTAAGCCACTCAGGATTTCGAGCGGATTTCACACATAACAGTGCCGTCTGCTTCACTTGATCGCGATAAGGGCCGGTCATTGGCCGGCCCCGGAGAGTTTTATTGCGTATTGCCCATGATGATATCGAGAAGCGTGGTTGAATCTCGATTCTGCTGTGGCTGTCCGCCGACATCACCGGGAGGCAGAGGTGCGCCATTGTCATTGGCTGGGTAATTGGCAGGCACGCCAGATTGCTGACCCTGCTGAACATTGTTACGAGCTGGCGAGTCAGGTGCTGGTGGCCAATAGCCGTCATCGCCATTGCCAGCCAGCGGCTGTTCGCCATAGCCGCCCTGCGGTATCATACCCGGTTCATACGGATTGTTCGGATCGATACCGTCGCTGCCGCCTGGGATAATGTTCTGAATATCGTAATGGCCGGGAAGTTCTGCGATAGGCACGCCCTTATGGGCTTCCTTCATATAGGCTTTCCAAGCGGCGACGGGCAGTGTCGAGCCGAACACGCGCTTCATGCCCTTACCATCGTCGTTGCCGAACCACACGCCAGTGGTGAGATTGGCGGTATAGCCGACAAACCATGCATCGCGGAAATTCTGGCTCGTTCCGGTTTTGCCTGCCGCTGGCCAGCCAAAGGCGGCGCGTTTCGCCGTACCGTCTTCCACTGTCTTGCGCAGCATAGCGTTCATCATGCCGACATTTCGTTCATCAATGACACGCGGACCGATGCCATCTTCCCGCTGATAAAGAACCTTGCCTTCGGAATCCGTAATCTTGGTAATGAAATAGACTGGCGCGCGATAGCCACCATTGGCGAAAGGCACATAGGAATCGGTCAATTCCAGCAGCGATACTTCCGAAGTGCCCAGCGCCAGCGATGCATTGGGCTCTAACTTGGACTGAACGCCCAAACGATGTGCGGTGTCGATAACGGTCTGCGGGCCGACTTCCATCACAAGCTGCGCGGAAACGGAATTGAGCGAGTGTGATAGAGCGGTCGCAAGTGTCACTTCGCCCATATATTTGCCGTTGTCGTTGCTTGGCGTCCATTTGCCGATCCGCACTGGCGCATCATTGCGCACGGAATCCGGCGTGCGGCCCTGTTCCAAAGCGGTCAGATATACGAATGGCTTAAACGACGATGCTGGCTGACGGCGTGCATCGGTCACGCGGTCAAACTGGCTTGCCGCATAGTCATAACCGCCAACCAATGCGCGCACTGCACCCGTACCATCGATGGAAACGAGGGCGCCCTGGCTTACATTCATCTTCTTGCCGTTTGCGGAAATCTGGTCCTTGATTGCTTCTTCGCCTGCGCGCTGAAGGTTGAGATCAACAGTGGTTTCAACCGTGATATCTGTTTTTGTCTCGCCAATCAGCGCCGGAATTTCAGCAACCACACGATCGGCAAAATAGTTTTCCGAACCCTGCCAGTAAGAGGCGGCGCGTGTCGGAGGCTCGCTTTCGGCGATTGCCATTTGGCTATCGTCGATCATGCCTTCTTCACGCATGGCACCGAGAACCAGCCGCGCGCGGGTTGCCGCTGCTTCTGGATCACGTGCAGGTGAAAGGCGTGATGGCGCTTTCAAAAGACCAGCAAGCGTTGCGGCCTCCATCAAGTTCACGTCTTTGGCGGATTTGTTGAAATAGCGGCGTGACGCAGCATCAACACCATAGGCACCCGAGCCGAGGTAAACGCGGTTCAGATACATCTCTAAGATTTGCTCTTTGGTGTATTTATGCTCGAGCCAGAGGGCGAGCATCACTTCCTGCACCTTACGTTCCAGCGTGCGGTCTGGTGACAGGAACAGATTTTTAGCTAGCTGCTGCGTGAGCGTCGAGCCACCCTGAACAGCACGGCCTGACGTGATGTTGGTGACAACCGCGCGCGCAAGACCAATCGGGTCAATGCCGAAATGTGACATGAAGCGGCGATCTTCGATTGCCATAACCGCCTGTGGAATAAACGGTGACATTTCATGCAGGCCAACGGCTTCTCCGCCGGTGGTTCCGCGATTGGCAATCAGGCTACCTTGCACATCAACGATACGCACATTTGGCGGACGATCAGGAATGGACCAATCCGTTGTCGGGGGCATTTTGGCTGCGAAATAAACGAGCATACCGGCGAAAGCGATGCCGCCCCAAAGGCCAAGCACAAGGCACCAATAAAAAGCACGACGCACAAAGCCAAAAAAGCCGCCGCGCTTTTTAGACTTGCGGCGCGAACCACGCGGTTCACGTTCTTTTGGCTGCTTGCCGCTGCGCTGCGTTCTGGCCATGCGCTCCTCATCATCGACGCGAAACACGTCTTCTTCCTCTTCCTTTTTCGGCGCATTGCCGAAGGAAGGTTCGATACGTCCGTTTCTACCGTCTCGCGATGCCATATTTGCTTAAACCCACCCGCCTGCATATTTTTTAAGTTGTTTATCGCCTGAAGTGTAAATGCGGCAGTTTAAAGGGGCGTAAACTCAGCATTCACAAAAAACAACCTTCCAGCAGCTCAAAAAGAAAAGGCCCCGCAAATGCGAGGCCTTTTCCGTAGTTTTATCAAATCAGATTAGAACTTGTATGCAACGCCAAGACGGATGTCGCTGGTCTTGAACTTGTCACGAAGGCCATCGCCGCCTGCGCCGAAGTCGTAATCCTTATGACCGAAATCGGTGTAACGATATTCAAGACGAACGATGACATTGTCAGTCGCTGCGTAATCAACACCGGCACCAACAGTCCAGCCAACATGTGTCTTGCTCTGGGAAACGCTTTCGTCTCCGAGGCTAATTGTATTCTTAACCTTACCGAATGCTACACCGCCTGCAAGGTATGGCAGGAAGCGGTCAACTGCGTAACCTGCACGGGCACGAACGGCACCCGACCAACGCAGCTTGCTTTCAAGGC